>Ga0308161_1000118_pt1 | contig 221042 bp, 192 predicted proteins | sample PhyFR2_FD_201034 | JGI IMG/M metagenome (GOLD analysis project Ga0308161, IMG submission 201034) | Phyllosphere microbial communities from UC Gill Tract Community Farm, Albany, California, United States - DLSLF.R2 | ecosystem: Host-associated > Plants > Phyllosphere > Unclassified | place...
TGTTACGTCTACTGGTTTTGGATACGCAGCAGTGTGACAGAAAGACTGCATCACTAAGTCAGCTGAGAAGCCCAAGCATGCCAAGTCTTTTAACTCGTCACGAGTCATTGGACCAGTTGTATCTTGAGAACCAACAGTTGTCATCTTAGGTTCACAGTAAGTTCCCGGACGGATACCTTGACCTTCTGCTAAACCACATGCACGACCAACCATTTTCTGAGCTTGTGTAAAGCCTTTGCCAGTGTCAGCAGGTTGTACTGGAGTACGGAATAATGTAGAAGGTGCAAGACCTAATTCTTCACGTGCTTTCGCAGTTAAACCACGACCAATGATCAGGTTAATACGACCACCCGCACGTACTTCGTCTAAAAGTACAGGCGTTTTAAGGTCAGCTTCTGAAATTTGAGCGCCGTCTTTGAATGCAGTTACTTTTGCAGCAGCGTGGTCAATTTTCAATACAACTTCGTCGCCCATGTTCATGTTAGCAACGTCGATTTCTACAGGTAATGCACCTGCATCTTCCATTGTATTGAAGAAAATTGGCGCGATTTTAGAACCTAAGCACACACCACCATCTTTTTTGTTTGGAATGTGTGGAAGTTCGTCACCGAAGAACCAAAGAACCGAGTTAGTTGCAGACTTACGAGAAGAACCTGTACCAACAACGTCACCTACGTAAGCAACTTGGTTGCCTTTCGCGATGAGTTCTTTAATTTGGCTTAATGGACCAACTTCACCTGGTTTTTCAGGGTTGATACCATCACGTTCGTTTTTCAACATTGCATTTGCATGTAATGGAATGTCTGGACGGCTCCAAGCGTCTTGTGCAGGAGACAAGTCATCAGTGTTGGTTTCACCTGTTACTTTGAACACAGTGATTTTGATTTCTTCTGGAACGTCTGGACGGCTTGTGAACCATTCAGCATCAGCCCAAGATTGTAAAACAGCTTTAGCTGCAGCATTACCTGCTTTTGCTTTATCTGCTACGTCATGGAATGCATCAAATACAAGAAGTGTTTTCTTTAATGCTTCAGCAGCTAGCTCAGCAAGTTCAGCATTATCAAGAAGCTCAACAAGCGGTGCTACGTTATAACCACCAAGCATAGTACCAAGTAAGTATACTGCGCGTTCTTTGGTTACGAGTGGAGAGGTTGCTTCGCCTTTTGCAACGGCAGCTAAGAAAGCAGCTTTTACATATGCAGCTTGGTCAACACCTGCTGGAACACGGTTTTCTAGCAAATCGACAAGATATGCTTCTTCACCTGCTGGTGGATTTTTTAATAAGGCTACAAGTTCAGCAGTTTGAGCATCATCAAGCGGCTTCGGTGGGACTCCGAGTGCGGCACGTTCTTCAACGTGTTGGCGGTAAGCTTCTAGCACAGTGTTATTCCTCTTTTTTAAAAAATTACTTGTAAGTTCCAGCTTTGTACAAGCTTTACAAGCAATGTGGACAGCAAAATTTTACTAGACTTCGCGTCAAATGTTAATGCAACTACCGTATTTCTACGTGATGTCCATTATTTTATAGCGAAATGATCCCCTCTTTTAAATACCGCTTTGGTCTAAGGTTAAAGTCTAATAAAACAATAAATTAGATTTATAAAAAAAGACAAACGATGTTGTCTTTTTTATGAACACATTAAAAAAGTTTATAGTTCGGTAGCTTGTCATGTGGTGTAGCCAAGCATTCTTCCATAAATTTTTTCTTTAAATTTTCACGTAATGCTTCTGGATCTTTTTTCAGTTCATCGACTGGAATTGCATAAACCGTATCCAGAATATTAAAGATAAACTTACGTGTCATTTCATCTTCAATTTTACCCGCATGTTCCGTTGCCTGCTTTTGGTCAATTCCATTTTGACGATCTAAAGTGATTGAACGCGCAGCATTCCCTACACTGACACAGTAACCATGCCATTGTTCTTCGGGAGTTAACGGCTTTTTCTCAGCACAACCAGCCAAAACTAAACCTATTGCAATCAACAAAACTTTTTTCATCTTCATACTGCGGCTAATTTGATGCCCACCATCATACTCAAACTTGTTTGTTTTGCAAAAAGGAAGCGGCTAAAACCTTGCTTTCCGTAATAAAAACATACAAATCATTTATTACAATGCATCTGATTGGCGATCTTTTGACACTTCCCACCTTTTGCAGAAAGATAAGTTGTTCCTGCGACTAGATGATAAGACTGTCCTTTCATGTCCCAGCAGCGCACCCCGTTACAGCTTTTGATTGAAAAAAGCATCTCCGATGATGCTTTAAGAGTGTTATTTCCTTCAGTCGTAGCAGCTATAGGCTTAGTTTGAATAGATGCTGTTGTCTTGGAGTTGACCGCAACATTCTGACTCGATGCTGGAATGGAAGGATTTGTCGTCGTAGGGTTTATGGTCTTTTTTGCAGGATCTAATTGAGGCTCATGTCTTTGAACGGGTTCTGGTGTCGCTGAATAGGTCGTCACACCTTTTGCATCCACCCACTTATAGTATTCTTTTGCATGAACCTGAAAGCCAAAACTGAATACGCCTATGCTCAACATTGCCAAAAGCTGACTTAAAGTGACAGATTTCATTCAACTTCTCCAAAAATTTTAATAAATATTAATATATTCAATATCTTATAATTATTTTACAACGATATTATCACAAAATAAACTGAAATAAAAAAACCTGCTTTACTTCCGTAAAACAGGTTTTGATTGGTATTGCTAGAAACGCCAGTTGTAGAAAATATCGATGGCTCGTTCTAAAGACTGACTTGCCTCCAGATATAAACGGCGGTTCATTTGATAACGCAAGGTTAACTTGTTCACTGGTGTAAATACCCCAATACCGTAACGAATGAACAGGTCTGGCGTAATATAGCCTGTCAGACTCACCTGTGTATCGTCACCAGTCCCTTGTGCATCGAGTGCCAAACCACTTAGACCAAAGGTTCTACCAATTTGATTGGTCAAGGCACGTGTACCGCCTAAGCCCATACTGATTCCAGCGGCAGCAATGGTGTTATTGACATCGGACTTAAAGCCTTCGGTATTACTTAAACCACTGTTACCTTCATTAATACGCCCCGTCAGTAAGGCATTGAGTGCTTCCTGTTCAGATAAGCCAGCATCGTTATAAACCTGAATATTCGGCACAGTTGCTGTACCTGTGACACGCACACCGACCATACTGCCCTGAACCGGTTTATTGGCATCAATATCCAATGTCGGGTTCGCCAATGGGCCGTTAAAACGCGCAATCGCACGGTTCAGGTCAAGACTTTGACCATACGCTTCAATCTTCACTTTCTGACTCACACCAATCGCACCATTGGCACGCATTGCTGTTTCCAGACCACGTTGAGATAAATGCAAACGTCCGACCAGTGGAATGGTACTTTCGAAGCCCTGGAAGATGACCTGATTACCCAGTGTCACGGTCATATCAGCACGAATATCCCACGGTTTAGCTGCTTTTAAAGTCGCAAGTAAATCTTGGCCTTGCTGTACAACGCGTACATCTGGTGACAGATTCACAACTGTAGCAGAGCTTTCTGGCATTGAAATACGAGCACGAGGAACATCAATCTTACCTTTTAAGCTGAGACGCTGATTAAATGGATAAACATCCAGCGTCAGGTCAGGTTCTACAATTGCCGTAATCATTGGCGCCTGACGAATCAGTAGGTTATCGCCTTTTAATGTCAGATTTAAATGTGGATCATTCTTCCAGTCAAAGTTCCCTTTTAAACGCCCTACACCTTGTCCGCTGTTGAATGCCCCATCAATCGTGGCATAGTCTTGGCGAATAGATGAATAAAGCTGGATATTGCTTAAATTGACTGGCAGCGAAATCATGCTGATTGCGCCATTTTTTAAACGCATTTCACCCGTAATCTGCGGTTGCGTTAAGGTGCCATTTACTTTTCCAGCCAATGACAATGTTCCAGCCATTGAACGCACATCTTTGATAAATGGTTTGAAGACTTTTAACTGCACATCATCAAAGGCTACTTCGCCGCGCATTGGCATATTATTCTGGAATGGATCAATAATGACATTGGCATAGCCTGTCCCGATATCAGGGGTCTTCATATCCACACGGAATAACATTCCCTCACTGATACTTTTTGCAATCAGGCTCAATTCATCATAGGTCACAGTTGTAGCTGGATCTTGCGGATCATCTGCTGCCAAACCGATTTCACCTTTACGTGTCACTAAACGGGCATCCAGTTTTGGATGACTGCCATTCGCCCAAGAGGCTTTCGCATAACCATTGAGCTGACCTGTCACCGCCAGACCTTCTGGCATAAATGCAGTAAAGTCTTTTAAGTCCAGATTCTTGGTAATCAGTGAGAAGTTACCTTTTGCCTTACTGATGCGTGCAGGCTGATCCAGACATAACTGACTATTTGCACTCTGCCAGCAATGCTGTCCAACATAGAGTTCCTGTTTCGCAGCGGTATAGATAATCGGTGCATTCTGGTTCTGTACTAGACTGATATTACGTGAGGTAAAGTTACCTTTCTGCACCAGTCCTAACCAGTCATTATTTGGATTAAAGCCACCTGCCAGTTGCACATAGAAATTAGATTGACGATTTTTACTCTCTACTTTCAATACATGCGCTTTACGTGTTCCTGCCAGATTGACAGTGGCATTCTGGATTTCGCGATTACCATTGCGGAGCTGAGTCAACGTCGCAGTTAATTGAGTTGGTGTAGTCTCAGATGTCGGCAGTTCACCTTGTACACGTAATGACTTGATACTGACCAGATCATTAAATCCAAAGTCATCGACCGCCATGTTTGCCGTTGCTCTTAATCGCGGTTGTGACTGAACGTTTAAGCTGCCATACGCACGTCCACGTAAACCGGAATATAACTCGTACAACGCAGGTGCATTCAGTTTGATTCTTAAACTTTGTGCATTGCCTGAGGCTTGCAACTGGTTCTGTGCATAAGCAAGGAACAGGTCATTGGCCTCAAATTGCTGCGGTAAAAAACCTTCCTGATTTGAATCAAGCAATAAGCTAAGATTACCACGACCACGAATCGGCTTATTGTTCAAGAAGCCTGCTGCATTGAGCTGACGAATATCAATCCGTTTCAGTTTATCGGACCAGACACCTTGTGTTTTAACATGCCCCGACACTTCACCTTTGACACTGGAAACAAAATATTGTGGTTTAAAACGTACCAGCGAAGCATCAATATCCCAACCGAGCTTATCTTTAAGATTCACGGCACCCGTCGCAAAGACCTTACCCGCAACGCCATCATGCTTAAGTTCATTAATCTTGATGTAATCAGGTGTTCCTGCAACATTGATTTTTAATAGACCATCACCCTGATTCAAGGCATTTAAAGAGCCGTTATAGTCCACCGCAAAACTCTTGAATCCGCCACCCGCTTTTTCGTCATGGAAAATTAAAGCTGCTGTACTTTTTCCTTTTAAGGCAATGGTTTCCTGTTGATTGGCTTGGGCAAGCTGGCCTTTCAGATCGATTTGTTCAAGCTGAATCACATGCTGATTTGGTTTGGCAAAACCACTTGCTTTAATATCACCATTTAACAAATTGACAGGTGCTGCCGCAGCAACAGTTTGCGGATTAAAGTCTTGAGCTTTAAGCTGAGCTTGCCATGACAGTTGCTGCTTTTCAGTTGGTAATTTAACTTTTGCCAGACCAGACAAACTGCCTTTTTCAGCTTGGTAACGGAAATTTTCGACATTTAACAGATTGTCTTTTAAATCGAGTCGCGCTTCATATTTACCTGTTGGTAATAAAGCCTGTTCATGCGGGAGCACCGTGGTTGCAACATAAATATCCTGTTGTCCCTCTTTGAGTGCCACATTGGTATGACCTTCCTCACTACTCAACCAGCCAATATAAGGCATGGCACGATCAATACCTTTCCATGAAATATCCAGCAGCATAGGCTGAGCTTTATTATTTTTTTCTTCAGCCTGATCAAGTTTGAGTGCCCACGTCTCATATTTATCAAAGGCCACTTGAGCAGTCAGCGCCAAACCTTTTTCCAATGAACCAGAAGAACTGATATTTGCATCAAGTTTTGGTGGTAAAAAATCTTGTGCGATCTGCGGTACTGTCGTGTTTTCAGGATCCAGATGATCAAGACGACCTTTAACATCCCAAGATACATGCTCATGCCAGTTGACAATACCATTCAGGCTGACAGCACCTTTCATTAACTGACCATTAAAATCACGGATATTTAACTGATGGGTTAAATCTGTATCCATCAGTGCGGTATATTTCCCTTCAGGAATTTGCTCACCTTTTAAATCCGTATCGAGATTTAAAGCCAGCTTTTGTATATCACCGTTAAATCTGACCACGCCATCTTTAGCAAAGAGTTTCTGGTCTTTTAATAAAGGCAAATGATAATTTTTTAAAAATAACTCACCCTGCATTGGCACATGTTCACGCACAGGATGAAGCGTTGCCCGACCTGTGAGCAAATCAGGTGTGGTTGTTGCAACGCCTACTCTCAAGGTATCTAAAGAACCACGCGCTGCAACCTTAATCGTTTCAATATCCAGACTTTTTAACGACGGAATAATTAAATCAGCATTGGCATTTAAAGGATATTTACCACTAAAATCCATCTCACCTGAAGCATTCTGGACAGCTAAATAGCCCATATCCATACGCGAGTCTTCAAATTCCAGTTTGGTCTCAGACCACAACGCATCTTTTAAATAAACATCATTAAAATCAACCTTTGAGGTTGCGGTCTGGATTTCCAGATGATCCAGACTGGCTTCGTTAATACGCAAGACAAATGGTAGCTTGATCGGATCAAATCCAAACGGTTCATCTGATGGTGGTTTTTTATTAATAATTTTCAGGTTACGAACATCGGCATGACTCAAATGTACTTCTTTACTTAGAATCGCTCTCCAGCCTAACGAGACATCTGCACGATCTAAAGAAACATCAACGGCCTGTAATTGCACCAGAATATTTTTCAGGATAATGCCCGATAGCAGATTACCGCCTTCATATTCGTATTTAATAATTTTCTGGCTTTGCAGCACGCGATCTAATAGAAAACGGCTACCTTTATCCGTAGACATCATTACAACTAAAGAGCTGACCAACAATAAAAGAATGATCAGCACGATCAGCACAATATTTCGAACAATGTGCCGATTTTTTCTTGGTCCAGCTGGAGGTGTCAGTTGCTGTTCTACTTCCGTCATAATCAACCTGAAATTGTTTTCCCTTTATAGAAGGGTTATAAAAAAGTTTTAAAGTTGTGGACCAATAAAGAAATGCAATCGGATCGGATTATTCTCATTCGAAATACCAGAGGCAATATCGAGACGAATCGGTCCAATTGGTGATCTCCAGCGAATACCGACACCCACACTATATTCTGTTGGATTGCTAAACTGTTTGTCGTAAGCATTACCAAAATCCGAGAATACGGCCGCACGCCAGCCATCTTTAAATTGGTAATTATATTCTAATGAACCAACCCCTAAAGCTTGTCCACCCAACTTATAGCCATTTTCTTCTGGAGATAAGCTCTTATAGTCAAAACCACGTAAAGACTGATCGCCACCGGTAAAGAAACGTAAGTTATAAGGCACGTTATTAAAATCATCGGTAAAAATATAGCTTGCATCGCCACGACCAACAAACTGGTGATTGTCATTTTCACCCAGTGAATAAATAAAGCGCCAGCCTGCACTCACAATCGCCATATTGGCATCGGACAATAATGATTCTGTACCCAGTTCAACTTTATAGGTTTGTTTAAACCCTTTGGTTGGATTCAAACGAGTATTGCTATTGGTTTTAGAAGCTTCATAGCTCAAGAGCAAAGACTCTTGCTCAGGTTGCGAAACTTTAAAGGCATCTGGAATTTCATCAATATCCACAATTCCTTTTTCAGTTAAACGGTCTAAACGATAACGCAAACCAAAAGTATGTTGCCAGTCGCCGAGTGGATTTTTGATGACACGTTCACCACCCACGACCGCAGACTCGATCAACAAATTGATATCTGGCCCAATATCATCACGCGTTTCACGCTCATAACCACCCACAAGGTTGAAATAGTCATTTAAAGGATGTTTATAAGGAATGCTGTAACGACCATCAATCGACTGACGGATTTCAGAAACCTCGACGTTGGCATCAAAAGAATGACCATATTTATTGACAATCGCTCGGCGGTACTGGCTACGAATACGCGCCCCAGTATCGGTGCCATAACCAATACCCGTCTCTAGACTATTTAAACGATCCGCATTCAGAGTGACGACCACAGGAATTTTCTGATCGATACGTGCTTGCTCTTCTTGTTTTTGACGCGTTTCATCATCTTCATCATGCGTTGGCATCGGCATTGAACGGGCTAAAGAATAGGTCTGTGCCTGTTCACCGCCTGAGAATTGCGACTCATCCACAACATCCTGAGTGACTTCTTCCGCAGAGGTAATTTTTGCTCGTGCAAGATCAGCCTTTTGCTGACTATTTAATAACTGTGATTGTTGAATACGTTGCTGATCCACCAGAGCTTGCAAATCTGGTGGTAACTCAAGTGGCGGTTGAATGGCATCCGGCTTGATCGTATCCACCAGCGTATAGTTAAAATAACGGGTATTGGTTAAGTTATTTGCCAGAGCATTGACACGCCAGAAGGCATAGTCATCATCTTCATTCCAAGGCGCCAGACTATCCAGCACTTTCTGGGTTAATGGTAATGGCTTGCTCGGATCACTCATCCGATATTCAACTTTCTTCAGTTTGTAACGATCACCTGTTTCATATTTCAGGTTAATGTCTGCGGTTTTCTCAGGCTGACTGATCTTCACATCATGCAAGCGCCAGAACGCATCAAAATAACCGTTATCTGTCGCAACAGTCGTGATCTTGTTTTTTGTCTCTTCATATTTTCCATGGTTAAAGATATCGCCTTCATCCTGCTCTGGAATCAAACGAATTACCTGGAATTGAGGAATATTTGCACCCGCACCCGTAAATTCAATATTTTGTTCTTTAATTTTGACGGGTTCATTCGGCACCACAATAACCTTAACTTTACTCTCACTTTCTTTCACAAAAGTATAAGTGGCATTGTAATAACCCACTGCTTGTGCAGCCTGATTGGTCAAAGCACGCAATTGCGGCAAGGCAACATTAAACTCTTCAAAAGATTCCTGAGTAAAACTGGATAACTTGGCTTTGATATTTGCAGCCAGAATTGGCGGTGCGCCCGTAACATCAGCAGTAATACGAGGTACTTTATCTGTATTCAGCAGATTCTCTGGGCGCAAGCGGTGCCAGATTCTTTTAAAGAAACCTTCTTTTTCAGCAGTCTGCTCTGTTTGAGTCTGAAATTCAGGTAAGGTACGTCCCGCCTCATTGGCTTCTACAACAATCTTGCTATCCGTCTGGATATCATGCATCAACTGATCAATATTGACAGGCGCACTCTTAATTTCAGTCAGTTCAGATTGAGAAACATCGCTTACCGAGACTTCAGGGGTTTTAGCAGTATTTTCGCGATAGTTCTTTGCTTCATTCTTTGCATCTTCCGCAACGCGAAAGATTTCATTTGCCATCGATTGATCCACAGGGATCACCGGCAAATTCTCTAAATTATCATCCAACTGAATCGGTTTTAACTCGTCAATCTGATTTGCAGACTGTTCTTGCTGCTTTAAAGCCGTCAAACTGTCCTGCACAGACAACGAATTTTCTTGATCATTCAAAAGCGCTTGTTGCTGCTTCATCAAAGCAGTCGCCGCATTGGCCTGTTGTTCGGCCTGATCCGCTGTCTGATTTTCAGTCGGGTTTAAAATTTGCTCTTGCGCATAAGCAACTGATATACAAGAAGTAATTAAAAAACCGCTACAAATAAGTTTAGGAAAACCCTGCATTTTAAAAATTAAATGCATAGAATGAACCAGTGTTGACTGTTTAAACTTCGATTTAGATGGCATGTAGAACTCTAAACTTATTTTTTAATTTATCATTTTTGATGGCTGAAACAACTTCAAATCTTTGATTTTTCATCCAATCAGACAGGGATATCATACATGCATTTCATCACATTTTTACAGTTCGTCACATTTTTTTATAAATCACAATGAAGTGAACACACGATGAAACAAGATGAGCGCTTAATGACATCACGTCGGTTTGCCCCGATGTTTTTCACGCAATTTTTTGGAGCACTGAATGATAATGTTTATAAACAAGCGCTTCTGTTAGTCATCACTTATGGTTGGATTCAACAACAAAGTGCACCCGTCAGTACTTTAAATAATTTAGCGGCGTTACTGTTTATTCTTCCTTACTTCTTCTTTTCAGCAACAGCTGGGCAAATTGCAGATAAGTACGAACGCTCACAGCTTATTCGCTTCATTAAAATATTAGAAATCGTCATCATGTTGATTGGTACAGCAGGTTTTTTGCTGGGCAATCTTTGGCTGTTGTTATTTGCCCTATTTTTAATGGGAACACATTCCACCTGTTTCGGGCCGATCAAATATGCCATTCTGCCTGAAATTTTAAAGCCACAAGAGCTGATGTCTGGTAATGCCTTATTCCAGTCAGGTACATCGATTGCGATTTTACTGGGGATGATTCTCGGCGGCGCGGTAATTGCTTCATCTGAAGGCAATCTGCTCTGGATCAGTGTGACGGTGGTGACTATTGCTTGCTTAGGCTATTTGTGTAGTCGTTTTATCCTGCCACAAAAAGTCGCTGCACCCGATCTTAAAATTGACTGGAATTTTTTTCGTACCAGTTTTCAGACTATTCGATATGCAAAAAGTATCCCGATTGTTTTTGTGATTCTGTTAGGTAATTCTTGGTACTGGTTTTATGGTGCAACCTACCTGACCCAGATTCCACAACTCACACAACAAAACTTACATGCTTCTGAAAATGTGGTGAGTCTGCTTCTGACCTTTTTCTCGGTTGGTATTGGCGTTGGTTCATTATTGTGCAGACGTATTGGCGGCACTGAAATCAATATTAAAATGGTGCCCTATGGTGCGATTGGCTTAACAGTTTTTGCACTTTATCTTGCAGCAAGTCTGGCGTTTGTACCGGAACGTACTGGCGACCTGCTCACGTTAAAAGATATGTTTACGCAAGGTACAGTCTATTATCACGTTATGCTTGCCGTTACTTTACTCGGAATCAGCGGCGGTTTTTATATCGTGCCTCTTTATGCCATGATGCAGGCCTACTCACCACGCTCGCACCGTGCGCGTGTTGTTGCAGCAAACAATATCTTAAATGCTGTATTTATGGTCTCTTCGGCAGTTTTTTCAATTTTAATCTTAAGCATTTTAAAAATTGATATTAAAATCTTATTCACCATTACTGCTGTTTTAAGTGCAATTTTCTCATTCTGGTTATTAAAACGACTCAAACCATTATTGGAAAATGCGCCCAATACTTTAGAGGATTAATATATGCGTCAATACACAGGTCTCGATAAACTTATTAATTCTTTTGATCAGGCTTTACGTAGTCTGGTACCTGGAGCGACCAGTGCTCAACGCTCAAATCCAGCCAGTGATGAACCTTCACAACTCTGTGTGAGTGATGCACGCCATGTCGCGGGCTTGATGCGCGTTAACCACAGTGGTGAAGTGTGTGCCCAAGCGCTGTATCATGGACAGGCATTGACGGCAAAGCTGCCACACGTTCGTGAAGAAATGCAGCATGCTGCGATCGAAGAACAAGATCATTTGGCGTGGTGTGAAGATCGTTTAAAAGAACTGGATAGCCATACCAGTGTATTGAACCCGATCTGGTATGGATTGTCTTACGGCATGGGTGCGATTGCAGGCATTGCAGGCGACAAATACAGCTTAGGTTTTGTCGCTGAAACTGAACGTCAGGTGAGCCAGCATTTACAAGAACATCTCCAGCAATTGCCAGCGCATGATGATCGTTCACGTAAAATTCTTGAACAGATGAATGAAGATGAATTGCATCATCGTGATACCGCATTGAATGCAGGTGGAGTTGATTTACCCGTGCCTGTACGCATTACCATGACCGCAATTTCAAAATTAATGACAAAAACTAGTTATTATTTATAAACTCGTCTAGGGAATTATGACTTCATAATTCCCTTTTTTCTGCTCAATTGTTCATAAAACTCTTATAAAAGATCAGCGAAATACAATTTTCCCTTTATCTGTCGAATAACGGTCAGACCAGAAACTTTGTGGTTGCTTTTCCAGATCCGTAAAAATCGTATAGTTAATTTTGCCTTGTCTAAACTCAAACTGACCATTTTTTTGAGTTGCGGCTACTCTGGTATCATTCACCCAAACACGCTGTTGCTGGTCAATTCGAATGGTTGCCAAGGTTGTTCCATCTGATCTTTCAGCAATCCATTGTGGTTGATTGACACCATTCTCAGGCGCCGCAACTGCATCTGGCGCTGTAGATCCAGCCTTCATATTTTCTTCTGCTGTTTTATGAATATCACAACCTTGCGCTTCACTCAGTTGCGTACAGCCTGAACGTTCGAGCTGTTCTCTATATTTGGCATCAATGGCATAAGCAGAGTTCATGACAACACATGCCATCAGTCCGACAGTAATAAATTTGATTTGCATGATGCATCCCTTGCGATTGATCAGTTAAATATTTAAACATTGATCTCGGCATGGGTCTGTAATTTAAATGTTTAATCCCAAAAGCAAACAGCCTGTGACCGAAATTACAGGCTGTTTAAAACCATATTTTCAACTTAATTTAGACCATGTTCAGCTTTAAAACGTTCCATATTTCGCACGGCATCATGATAACGCGATTGTACGCTGCTGCTATTGATCCGTAGATCATATAAACGCTTCTTATAATCATCCCGAACTTTAGAAGAAAGATCGGTACGTTCCAGCTCTTTTAAATACCGATTCATCTCATTCTGTGAACGGCTGAACTCCGAATCGGCCTGATAATATTCGTTAGCAGCCTGATAATAAGGTCGTAATGATTGGCGTTTTTCAACAGGACAAACCCGGAAATCCCCACGACCTTCTAACGCTTCACTGAAAATATTTTCAGGCTGACAATAATAACCTAGACCTTGTTGATAGCCTTTTTCATAGAGACTCTGATTAGGAACAACATTGGCTTTCTGACAAGACGAATAATACTTATCTAAACGTGATTCATGCCCAGCCGAACCATCTTTTTCACCCACGCTTAACCAATTGGCAGTTTTACATTGCTCAACACTCATGGCTGCACAACCAGAAAGTAAAACCATCAAAGTCGATAAAATTAAAATATTTTTCATGAAAATGTTCCTAATTATTATGCGATTACATTCAAACACATTACATTGTAATGACAGGATAGTTTACCCTTTGATCATAGCTTAGATCAGCATGTTGCCATAAATCAAATAGAGGAATTTTCACATCCAATGCTAAAGGTAATTTTTTAGGATTAAACTGCATATTCTCTAAGGTATGTCCCCAAGCAATCACATCAATATCCAGCGTGATCTGATGCGAAGGACGAGTACGCCCTGATTGTTGTTCCAGCCTTTTTAACAGTTCAGTAATTTCATCAATACTAAGTTGACTTGTTAATAGACAGGCCGAGTTCCAGTAATCAGCCCCGATCCCATCTCGACATGGAATTTCATAAATCGGAGAAAACACCACTCTACCGAGTTGAGCAATCTGCTCATAAGCAAAAGTGAAATTTTGTTGCTGCTGGAGATTACTCGCCAGTGCGAGCGCAAAAATTGTTTCTGTTGCGTTCAAGGCGAATTCCTACTGCATTAGCTTGAGCAATAATTGCGGGTTTACGAATCGTGATCGTGATCGACTCAATAGAAGGAAAAGTCGTAAATAGACACTCAAGAACCAACTGAGCAGCATGCTCAATCAGTTTTGGTTTTGCTGTTTGAATCACTTGTGCTGCAAGCTCACAGATTTGAGCATAGTTGAGCGTATCTTCCAGCTCATCCGAGTTTGCAGCCTGACTAAGATCATTATGAATGGTGAGATCTAGCATTAAAGGTTGAATAATCTGGCGTTCCCAGTTGAAACAGCCGATCACAGTATCAACTTTTAACCCTTCAATAATAATGGCATCCATAATGACCTATTGAACCGATAAATAAATTAATGCTTTAAAAAAGAAGCAGGTTCAATATTGTGAACCATTTTCAAACGTTGGTCAGCATAAATATCGGTATATGGTGCAAGAACACGCATGAAACGATCAAAATATAACATTTGCTTGAATAATAACGCAAAGTCACGCGGGAATTTGATGCCATGACGCTCGCCCACAGCCACCATATCCATCATGATGTCATTCAAGTCTGCTGGATTCGAACTCAGAATTTCTTGTGGATCTGCCAGTAATACACCACTAAACAAACGTTCGAGATCATCAGCCAATACTTGCGTATCAATTTTTTGATGCGTCATGCCCATCATGAGCATATTCTCAGCCATGGCAACGTAGTTGGTGTGCTGCAACGCATCCATAAATGCCATACATGCCGTCCAAACTTCTGGTTTTAACTGACCGACAATACCAAAATCGATAAAGCCAATACGACCATCTTCAAGCAACATCAAGTTGCCTGCATGTAAGTCTGCATGGAAACTCTTACACAACATCAAGCTACCAAACCAAGTATTCATAGCCGTAATCAGGACTTGTGTTGGATCTTTGGCATATTGTTTGACTACGTCAAAGTCCGTCAATGGCACACCATATAAACGCTGCATGGTCAGTACACGGCGGGTTGAAAACTGGTGATAAACCTTTGGCGCTGTCGCAGCCTGATTGCCTGAGATATTCAAGTACTGGATAAAATCATCCAGATTTTGTGCTTCTTCAATAAAATCAACTTCACGTACCATGCGTGTCTTAATTTCATCGACAATTTCAGACAGTGAAGCAAATTTGATTTTAGGCACTGCTTTTTCGAGTAACTTGGTTGCCCAATGCACCACATTCAAATCGGTATAAAGAATCGTTTCAACGCCAGGCTTCTGAACTTTTAAAACGACATCTTCACCCGTCACCAATCTTGCTGGATGCACTTGTGCAATCGAAGCAGAAGCCAATGGTTTTTCATCAATAAAACTAAAAATTTCATTGAGATTGCGACCTTCAAATTCTTCCGCCAAAACCTTTTGGATATAACTAAAAGGCAAAGTCGGCGTTTGATCTAGACAACCCTGAAATTCCTGAACATATTCTCGCGGGAATAAAGACGGCGTACTGGCAATAAATTGGCCCAGCTTAATATAAGTCGAACCAAGCGACTCAAAGGTCTCACGCATGAGCTTGGCATTGCTTGGTTTTTCAGTTGCATATTTCACACCTGCTTGTGCTGCAACCACCACTGTTTCACCAATACGTGCAACAGAGCGTAATCCATCGAATAAAATATTTCTTTTCATAATCTTTCTTGCCTCACAGATGGCATTAGTTTAGCAAATTTTGCTCATTTTACCGATCAAGTTGCCTGACAAACTGGACAATTTACATCTTTTTCAAATTTAAGAATGCGTTGCGACAGATTCAAACCATTCCAGAGCAACAGTTTTTGCTTAAGTGGCGTCAAACCCAACCCTAAAAATAGCAAAGTGTGATGTGCTTGTAATGACGCAATCATTACAGGTGTGGTTGCCAATACGCCTGACTCAGCACAGCGCAAGCCTTCATTGGCATGCTCTTCTTTAGGAAATAGGCATTCATAACAAGCTGAATCTGACTCAACCATAAACATCTGCCCTTCAAAACCAATCGCTGAAGCACTGATAAGTGGCACTTGGTGTGTTTTACAGACACGATTCACCAGATAGCGCGTGGTAAAATTATCACAACCATCTAACACTACATCCTGATGCTGTACGAAGTCATCAGCATTCGTTTCATCGAAACGTATATTTTGATAGCGGACTTGTATATGTGGATTAATGGCTTGTAGATGTTTTGCCAATATTTCGGCTTTGTATCGGCCTAAATCATTTGAGGTAAATGCAATTTGGCGTTGTAGATTACTCATCTCAATGATGTCGGCATCGACAATAGTAATTTTCCCCACTCCAGCACGAGCCAGTAGCTCAGCACTGGTACAGCCGATTCCACCTGCGCCGATAATCAGTACATTGGCAAGTTTTAGTTTTTCTTGTGCTTCAATATCCCAACCATCTAATAAAATCTGACGACTATAGAGATGCATTTCCTCATTACTAAGCTCAAATTCGTTTTCAAAATGGTCTGACACGTGGCTACTTCTTTATCTTCAAGATAGTGCTGATTCTAAGTCGATGCTGGACTTGAGGAAAGTAATAAATTTTATATAGTTGGGTAGGCGTTCATATTGTAGGTCAATCAAATACTTTTCTTTAGATAAACAAAGCACGTTTTAGGTGCTTTGTTTATAAAGATTTAACTATTCTTGTTTAAGTACTATTCTATGTTCTTCAATGTTATCAGCAGTCGATTTAATCTCGCCTCCTATCGCTCTTGGATCGTTTTTATCAACTAATGTAAATTGATATTCAAAACTAGCCATTCGCCCAGGGATGGCCGACTTAGCTGTTGAAGTTACAGGAATCGCCACTTTCCCTTTACTCTCTGCAAATGCGTTTGCTCTTAAAAGTACATCAGATTTAAGTTTACTATTATTGGTAAAAACACCACCTGCCGAAGTTTGTGATATCAAATAAGTGTTTGTGCCTATTGGTACTATAGGTGCTGTGGCACAACCAGTTAAAAAAATCGCCCCTACAACTAAAAATAATTTTTTCATGATACTCCCCGTTTGTTATCAAGGATTTATATCACAATCATTAATCTCATCACTAGAGTCTTAGAGGAGATTTAATAAGCCGATTCAAAAAAATACTTACAAGATTAGTCTTTCTCAATTTTGAGATATCAGAACTTAATTTAAATCCCCATAGAATAAGAGCAATCTAAATAACAAACCCAACGCTACTTCCGATCATGCATCATTTCATAAGATTGCGCTCTTAACACATCCTCTTTAGTTCCAAAGGATTGATTCCGCAACTGATTAATCGACTGTTGTTTACTGGCATCACTCGCATCACTTTTTAAAATCTGGTCGCGCTCAGCCAAATAACCATTGACCTGTGTTTGCCAGCCTGCCTCTTCCTGATCCACTTTTTCGAGACGATCCGCAGCTTCTGGCCCTAACAGACTTTCACGCATATTCCGAAGCTCTTGTGCAGAACCACCTTTCTCACGGATCTCCTGCGTCAATTGCTGTAACTCAGCAAATTGCATAGAAACCCGAACACCGTCCGCCATCGTACTAGGAAGCTGATCAATCAGTTTTGCCAATTCAGCCGCTTTTTGTTGTGCAGTTAAAGTCTTATTGGCATGAATACGCATCTGTTCAATATTAAACTGATTTAACTTACGTTCATTGCCAAACAAGGCATTGATCTCAGCCGCATTAAAAAACTGCTGTTGGACTTTATACATCTGATCAAGGACTTTCTGAAAACCCTCAATATCACCCGTTTTAAAGTTACCATTGGGTTTTAAATTTTTGAGGGTATGACTGTACGCCACATATTGATCTAACAAATAAATTGCATAACTTGAAGCCGTATCAGGTAGCGTTGCTGTTAGATATTGACGAATATCCGCGATCAATTCCGTTTCGGTTTTCTCCCCCAGACTTGAAAAGAAATAATCAAAACAACTACGGATTCCAACTGTCAGTATAAGTTTACCGTTGGCATCCACCTGAATAGGACAATCAATCTCGGTTCCTTGTAATGAAGCCGCCAGAACAGGTAATTTTCCCTTTTGATGATCTTGTGTTGCACCAGCAAAATTATGCTCTGAGGACTGTGCTTGAGCCTGCTGGTTCAATGGATGCGAAGTCGTTTGTGTATCTGGCTTAAATATCCAGTAAATCAACGCCAATATCAGTAATAAACCGATAATTACACACAAACTGATGGTTTTATTATTTAAAAATTTACCGTTCATCATCCCTTGCTCTATTTATCCTTTATTTTTCAATCCGTTTTAGCTAAAGGAGCAAATGCTGCCCCTTTAGCTTATTTATTATAACCCCTGATTTTTTAAACGATTGGCTTGTGCACGGTACGGCGTGACTGGATTTTGCAAGAAACCCACCAGACCTAATACCTGATTTACCTCATCCAAATGGTTAAATGCATAATTATCACGAATGACCGTGCCTAAATGGCTCGAACAACGTGGTACCAAACCGTCATTTTCACCTGAGATCAGTAAAGAGGTCGCTGTTAAAGCATAGTCCATCGGATCAGCTGCATTGGTAAATGGGCTGGTTCCACTCCATGAATAATAACGAACACCATTCACCAGTTCAGCACCAGATCCACAGGCTGTGGTTGGTACGCCTGCTGGGAAGCGTTTATTAAAGTCTGCTGAACCGCTGGTCGTGAGTGAGTTTAGGCCTGCAATTGCATCTTGATCATAGTAATGACCAGAACCAATGCCGACCAATGAGAAGAAGGCATTTACGCCTGCCGCAATAATAGGTGCAAGTGCTGGGCCAGCAGGTGATTTAACAACTGAATCGACCACATCTGCAACATCTGAACCTTTAGTTGGACCTCCTACTGCTGTCACTGAAGCAATTTTATCCGGCAATAAGCTTGCAACATAACGAACCGATTGTGAGCCATGACTATGACCAATTAAATTGATTTTTTCAGCACCTGTAATTGCAAGCACCTGTTTTGCCTGTAGCAGTAGTTGTTCCCCGCGTACTTCCGATGAATTAAAAGAAGCTTGCTGTGCAACAAATACATTGGCCCCGTTTCCAACCAGATCTTCAGTAATCCCATTCCAGTATTGCAATGGGCCAACCGCTGAGAATCCAGCCATACCGTGTGCTAAGAGAATAGGATACTTGGTTTTTGCATAACTGGAGGTAACGTTGGTACTACCGCCGACTGAGCAACCGTTCACATTACAGTTTTGCCATGAGGCTTTAGGTGATAGAAAATCAAAAAAACCTGCATGAACAACGGTTCCACTGCTAATAAACATGCCTGCCATTAACGCCATAGCATTTAAATATTTCTTTTTCACTTTTTTGCTCCGAGCATTTTTCATTTTTATTACAAAGTGTTAGTCCTATAATTTTGTACGTGGAATCATTCCTAGCATACAAAAGGTATATCAAATCACCCTCCTTTAATATTGTTTGATTTTTAGACTAAAGCAAACTGCGCCAAAATCATAACAATTCAGGCCAAAATTACGACTGATTGATAAAATTCCGATGAATGTACATACCCAACGCAAATGGAATGGATTTCCACTTTACGCGTTGTTAAAAAGGTTCTACGCGATTCACAATGAAAATATAAGCATCGATATGTATGAGAACTTAATATCTGGTTTGAATTTTCACACAAAAAAATAATGAATCATGCTGCCTTTTTGCTGTACTGAACATGTTAAATGCAGAAAAATTGAATCTTATTTTTCCAGAGATTATGCAACAATAACTAGTCTTATCATCCTGCTGGGTCGCATATGAGTGCTCAATACATTACAGCCGTTGAACTTTCCAAAGCCTACCGTCTATTAAATCATGGCCCTACCGTTCTGGTATCTGCTCAGCATGAACAAGACACTGATGTGATGGCTGCTGCTTGGGCTTGTGCACTGGAACTTACGCCAGCCAAAGTCACTGTTGTTCTGGACAAAAGCACCAAGACCCGACAACTGGTTGAGCAAAGTGGTTATTTTGCGCTACAGGTGCCCTGCTATGCGCAAATTGATATGGTGCACCAACTCGGTACGATTAGTAAATTTGATCAGCCCACCAAACTGGCAGATTGCAAAACGGAATTATTTTATCAGGATCCCTATCCAGTCCCGCTGGTCACAGGCAGTCTGGCATGGTTGATTTGCAAAGTTATTCCAGAGCCACATAACCAGCAAGCACACGATTTATTTATTGGATCTGTGGTTGCAGCATGGGCCGATTCTCGCGTATTCCGAGATGGACACTGGCATTTTCAGGACGCTGCAAAAGAGTTGCGAAGCTTGCACTATATTGCGGGTGGAACCTTTTATTTGATTGGTGATGAAGTCAAAGCCAAATAATCAGCAAGGTCTTAGGCAATGATTTTCAGCATTGCCTGTTTTATTTATTCAGCTTTCATCATTTCACGATACAAGGTATCTAGGAACTGCTGCTGTTTCTGATTGTCTTTAAAATAACGCTGATAATTGACACTACAGCTTTCTACATCGGCGATATTGGCTTTATTAAAAGACCAATCCGTGGTGTCTTTGACTGTAATCCCTAAATCATCATCACAACTCTGCCACAATTGAGCAAATCGACTGCGCTGCTTTGCATCAACTTGTTGAAAGTCGGCATACACAGAAAAACCATGCATTTCTGAATTAAAAAATTTCGAAATCATGCTCACAGGCACACCACCCCACATCATCGGTTGATCTTGAGGAAAACGAATATCTTTGAGTTTATCCTCAGACATTATTTTATCTTGCTCGCCTTCCTTTAAAAACTGGGTTTCATAAACCAAGATTGTGCCTACGGGTACCTGAATTTTTTTAACGATGCGCGCTTCGCGAGTTTTATAATAGGGATAATTCGGTGATGAATTTCCACCTGTTGGATTCATATTACCGACACAACCCGTTACACTCAGACCAAACAATGTAGCAATCATCAGTCTATATTTCATATCTAAATCCTTGAGCTATCGTTATTCTTATCAAGAAGCTGTTTCTTACCTTAGAGTCAAACCCATCAACACACAATATAAAATTTGAGAACGAGAAAAAACAGTTGCAAGCGCCAAGCTCACAACTGTTCTGTAGATTGATTCAGTTTTTTAAAAAAACTTATTTTGGTGCCATACGAATCGCACCATCCAGACGAATCACTTCACCATTTAGATATGAGTTTTCCGCGATATGTGCCACTAATCGTGCAAATTCTTCTGGACGCCCCAAACGTGAAGGATAAGGGACCATTTGCCCTAAGGCTTCCTGTACGTTCTGCGGCAGACCTTTTAACATCGGGGTTTCCATAATACCCGGTGCAATGGTCATCACGCGTATTGCATGACGAGCAAGTTCTCGTGCAATCGGCAAAGTCATCGCTACAACAGCTCCTTTCGATGCAGAATATGCTGCTTGCCCAATTTGTCCATCAAAGGCTGCAACCGAAGCTGTATTGACGATCACACCTCGATCTTCATCACCTTCCGCAACGGTATTTTTGCTCATGGCATCCGCCGCAAAGCGCAACATATTAAATGTGCCTGTGACATTGATGTGTAACGTTTTCGAGAACATTGCCAAATCATGTACGCCCTCTTTGCCCACAACTTTTGCCGAGGGGCCAATGCCCGCACAATTGATTAGACCATATACACTGCCATGTTTGGTCAGCACATCTTTAAAAAACTGTTCAGCAGCTGCTTCATCGGTCACATCCAGTTTTACAAATTCTGCCTGTGCTCCCAATGCTTGTGCTTGTTGTTGTCCTGCTTCAACATTCATGTCGACCAAAGTGACTGAAGCACCTTTTTCAACCAAATGTTCAGCTGTTGCTGCACCTAGACCAGAGCCACCGCCTGTAATAACAAAATGTTTTCCCTGAATTTTCATTTACGTTTCCTATCAAATTAAAGATATAAATTTTTATAACTAAGCCTAAAGGCAACTTTTTTCCGATACAATTTCAAAAAGTAGCAAAGTTAATGCGACTTTTGAGCAGTCGATCTATTTATTCTCCTGTATTTCATGCTGATATGACAAAAAACCACACTCACGATCTTAATGCGGCCAAGGATACAATTTCAAATGCTTTAATTCGGGAAGCATTAAGCGTTGCTGCAAGTCGCGGTTTAAATATTGTCAGTATTGCCAATCGGGCTGGCATTTCTGCTGAGTTGTTAACCTCAAGCAAAGCTCGTGTTCCTGTCGCGCAGTGTGCCCAATTATGGGTAGAGCTGGCGGAGAGTATGAATGATGAGTTTCTCGGTATGGATACCCATCCCATGCGCCGTGGCAGCTATCAATTACTGGCAAAGCTTGCCTTTAATACTGAGACGCTGGAACAGGCAATTAAAGAAATTTTAAAGTTTTTAGCGCTGATTCTGGATGATATTCGGGGTGAACTGGTTCAGAAAGGTACTAAGGCTTATCTGATCCTGCATGATCGCGAACAACCAAAGCGGATGTTTACTTACTCGACCTTTCTGATGCTGGTTCACAGCTTGATGTGCTGGCTCAGCGATCAGCGCATTCATTTTCATAAAATGACGTTTAGATGCCATCCGCCTGTCGAAGTACAGGATTATCGTGTCCGTTTTTGTGAAAATATTCACTTTCATGCTGAGCAAAATAGCATCGAATTTGATGCACATTATCTGAAACATAAAATCAAAAAAGACAAACAGGCACTCAATGATTTTCTTAAACATACGCCCTACAACCTGATTGTACGTTTCAAGAATGAAAATTCGCTGAGTCTACAAATACGTCGGCAATTATTACTACAACCACCTTCGGAATGGGCCGAACTGAAAGATATTGCGCAGCAGCTCAATATGTCGACAGCCACCATTCAGCGTCGTTTAAAACAGGAAGGTGTCAGCTACCAGCAGCTGAAGAATGACATTCGCTGTGACATTGCGATTGAACGGCTGAGCAAAACGGATGATTCAATTCAAAGTATTAGCGATGACCTCAATTTTCATGATCCAAGTGCTTTTCACCGTGCTTTTAAAAAATGGAGTGGTGTCAGCCCGGGCAGTTATCGTAAAACCTCTCCCTTAAAGAAAAATAAACTGAACTTACTTGATGAGTAAAAGGAATTAAGCCATGTATTTACCTGAAATTTTTGAAGAAAAAGACCCTCAAAAACTCTATCAACTGATTCAGGATTATCCTTTTGCGACCCTTATCAGCCACAGTTCAGAAGGCTTGGATACCCATCATCTGCCTTTTAAACTGATACTCGATGAAGAAAATCAAACAGCGACACTGATTGCACACATTGCCAAAAATAATGCATTGCACACGCAAATCCCAAATGGCATAGAAGTCCTGATTATCTTTCAAGGTGAGCAAGGTTATATTTCACCGAATTGGTATCCAAGCAAACAACAGCATCATCAACATGTACCGACATGGAACTATCAGGTGGTGCATGTTAAAGGCAAAATTAATTTCTTATCTGATGAAAAAGCATTGCGCGGCATTTTGGCAAAACTGACACGTACACATGAAGCGAAACAGCCTGTTCCATGGAAAATGTCAGATGCACCTGCCGAATATATTACTCAGCAATTGCAAGGAATTGTGGGCATTGAAATTCAGATAACCGAGATCACAGGCAAATTTAAATTGAGTCAAAATCGGGAAAAAGCAGATGCTTTAGGCGTGGTTGATGGGCTTGAAAAACACGGCAATCACAATTTAGCAAAAGCGGTACAGCAATATATTAAAGATTAAGCAGACTTTTGACCTAAACTGACCCGATCATTGCCGCCATAATCCTTAATGGTCTGGATTTGCTCAAAACCTTGCTGCTCGAAGACCTGACGAACAGCTTCACCTTGGTCATAACCATGTTCCAGCACAATCCAGCCTTCTGGTTTGAGCCAGTTTTTACCTTGCTGGATAATGGTTTCGATATCCGCCATCCCCTGACGATCCGCAATCAGGGCACGCTCAGGTTCAGACTTGAGCTTCTGCATATGCACGTCTTCTGGATCAATATACGGTGGATTCGACACAATTAAATCAAACTGCTGCTCATCCAGTGCTTCAAACCAAGCACCACAAGCAAATTTCACCTGCATCAGACCATGCCGAACCGCATTTTCCTGAGCAACCGCTAAAGTTGGCTCATAAATATCAGTCGCCATGACTTGCCATTGCGGACGTTCACTCGCAAGAGCCAAAGCAATTGCACCCGTTCCCGTACCCAAATCAACAATCTTGGCTTGCTGATCCAGTGGCAGCTTCAACACTGTTTCCACAAGAATTTCAGTATCTGGACGAGGTACCAAAGTGTCATGCGTCACTTTCAGATCTAAGGTCCAAAATGGCTGTGAACCAGTGACATAGGCCAATGGCTCACCCTGCTCAATACGAGCCAGACCATCCAGATAAGCTTGTTCCTGCATGTCTGTTAACTCTTGCTCAAGACGTAGTTTGAGTTCTAGCGCATTAATACCAAGAAGATGCTCAAGTAGCCATGCCGCCTCCTGACGTTCATAGCTATCAATTTCACCTTTAATCTCTAACGCTTGAGCAATATTCATTAGCCGCCATTTTCCTGTGCAAGCATCGCCAGCTGATCGGCCTGATATTCACGATGCAAGCTATCCAGTAATTCAGTTAAATCACCTTCCATAATTGCATCTAACTTATATAAAGTCAGGTTAATACGGTGATCGGTCATACGACCTTGCGGGTAGTTATAAGTACGAATACGCTCCGAACGGTCACCTGAACCGACCAAATCACGGCGCATTTCTGATGTTGCTGCATCTGCTGCTGCACGTTTGGCATTTTCCAGACGTGACACCAACAACGCCATCGCTTTGGCTTTGTTCTTATGCTGTGAACGCTCTTCCTGACATTCCACCACAACCCCAGACGGAATATGAGTAATACGTACCGCAGAATCAGTTTTGTTAATATGCTGACCACCTGCACCTGACGCACGATAAGTATCAATACGCAAATCAGCAGGATTGATTTCAACTGTGGTATCTACATCGACTTCTGGAAGAATAGCAACTGTACATGCGGAGGTATGGACACGTCCTTGCGATTCAGTTGCAGGGACACGTTGTACACGGTGCGCGCCACTTTCAAACTTCAAGCGACCATACACACCTTCACCATCGATACGGCAAATGATCTCTTTATAACCGCCATGCTCACCTTCATTTTCAGAAAGCACTTCAATACGCCAACCTTGGGTTTCAGCGTATTTACTATACATACGGAATAAATCGCCCGAGAAGATCGCAGCTTCATCACCACCCGTTCCCGCACGCACTTCAAGATAAGCTGCATTGGCATCGTTCGGATCTTTAGGAATCATCAACACATTCAGTTGATCTTCAAGCTCGACCAGAAGCGCTTTATTTTCTTTGATTTCTTCTTCGGCCATATCTTTGAAATCAGGATCTGATTTCATCATTTCGGCAGTTTCAATATCTTCTTCCGCTTGACGATACTTACTCCAAACTTCGGTGATTTCAGTTAAATCATTATGTTCACGGGACAATTTACGGAAACGTTTATTGTCCGAAATTACTTCTACATCAGCGAGTAATGCAGTCAGCTCTTCGTGACGATCACAAAGTTGATCGAGTCTTAAACGGAGTGATGCTTTCATGGGCGGAATATCTCAAAATCTAAAGACTCAGTGCGATCAAAATAGGGTGTGTTGGCCTTTCAGCCATGCATTGCGTTATCAGCTAAAACAACAGAAACAAGGCATGAAATACAGACAATAGAGACCCAAGAAGCACGAGCAAAATCAAAAAATTGCGCATAGTTTACAGACTCTGCCTCTTAAAAGACATAGTGAAACTGTGGAACTTACTATTCCACCCTCATTTCATCACAAATTGTTCAGTTTTAGTTTTTACGGCTTGTTCTCTGCCGAGTGCTTAGCTATAAATAATGAAGGATAAATAGAATGATAAAACAACAGGATAAACTATGAATAATTTTATTAATCGTCCCACCTCTGCCTTTATTGCAGCAAGCTGGGTTGCCTTAATTGCAGGCGCCGTTGGCTTTATGATTGGGTTATGGAATGCCAATATGCCACTTCATGAAAAAGGCTATTATCTTGTCATTTTACTCTATGGTCTTTTCTCGGCAGCATCCCTGCAAAAAACCGTACGCGATCAACTTGAAGAAATTCCTGTAACTGCCATTTACTACGGACTCTGCTGGGCCTCAATGGCAGTGTGTATCGTGCTTTTATTGATTAGTTTATGGAACGCCGAACTGACAATGAGTGAGAAAGGCTTTTATATTATGTCCTTCCTGTTAAGTCTATTTGGTGTCGTTGCCACACAAAAGAATATTCGTGATCTAAATTATTTACGTCTCCAAACAGAATTTAACCCGCGTCAACTCAAGTTAGAAGACAATTCTGTAAAAGATGAACAACAGGACTAAGTTTTATTTTGAAATAAAGGCTTAAAAATATTTAAGCCTTATCCTCAACAACAAAACCCTAACCATTTGTTTTTAAATCATTATATATTTTATAAAAACCTAATATAAAACAAAAGATTACAATCCAGACACCAAAGAGTAATAATTTAGGCCAGCTTCTCCACACTTTCATTCTCAAACTTTGTTACATTTGCTGCCATTAGAAAGACGTCCGATTTATTGCGGACACGGAGTCAAAAAATGAAATTAAACGCTTGGTTATGTGGTGCAATCTTTGCAACTTCATCACTTGTTACTGTCGCTCATGCTGATAACGCAACTCGTGTTGCAGCAACATCTGCACTCGGTAGTGTCGTTGGTACTGCACTTGGTAAAGAAATCGGTGGCAATAACGGCGCAATGATTGGCTCTGCACTTGGTGGCGCTGGTGGTGCAGCGGCTGCAAGTAGCAAACGCACACGTACTGAAGCTGCCATTGGTGGTGGTTTAGGTGGTGTGGGTGGTTATACTGTCGGTAAAAACCTCGGTGGTACGACAGGTGGTTATATCGGCGCGGCTGCGGGTGCCGCAGGTGGTTCTGCTTTAGGCCGCAAAGTCGGTCAAGACCGTTATTATGACAATCACCAGTCAAAAAAATACAAGAAAAAAAGAAAGCATCGTCATCACTAATTTCTTAGAAAAAGCACCTTCGGGTGCTTTTTTTATGCCCGCAATCTTTCCAGCCTATCGATAAAATCCTGAGCAAAATGCTAGGTTGAATCATTGTTTCGAACTTTCTAGAATAATTCCCTATTTTTTATATGCCTTTTACTGCATGATGAATACCGAATTACTCTCTCCTGCTGGTTCCCTCAAAAATATGCGCTATGCCTTTGCTTATGGCGCAGATGCGGTCTACGCAGGTCAACCTCGTTATAGCTTACGTGTGCGTAATAATGAGTTTGACCACGACAATTTAAAAATGGGTATTGATGAGGCGCATGCCTTAGGCAAAAAGTTTTATGTAGTGGTCAATATCCAGCCTCATAACAGCAAGCTTAAAAATTTTATCCGAGATATCGAACCGATTATTGCCATGCAACCAGATGCATTGATTATGTCTGATCCAGGCTTGATCATGTTGGTACGTGAACATTTCCCTGAAATGCAGATTCATCTCTCGGTACAAGCGAATGCCATTAACTGGGCAACAGTTAAATTCTGGAAGGATTATGGTCTAAGCCGCATTATTCTGTCTCGTGAATTGTCGATCGAAGAAATCGAGGAAATTCAGACACAGGTCCCAGGCATTGAGCTAGAAGTTTTTGTACATGGCGCACTGTGCATGGCCTATTCAGGACGTTGCTTATTGTCAGGCTATATGAATAAACGCGATGCCAATCAAGGTGCCTGTACCAATGCCTGCCGCTGGGATTATAAGATTCATGCCGCACAAGAAGATGCCAATGGTGATGTGATCCCTGTTCAACAGATCCATTCAGAAAAAACATGTTGTTCTCAAGCCTCAGCATCTCATTCATCAACACATACTGTTTTAGTACAACGCAACGATGAAGATATGTTTGCGGCTGAAGAAGATGAACATGGTACTTATTTTATGAACTCAAAAGATTTACGTGCCGTGCAGCATGTTGATCGACTTACTAAAATTGGAGTGGCTTCACTGAAAATTGAAGGTCGAACTAAATCCTATTTTTATTGTGCACGCACAGCACAGATTTACCGTAAGGCCATAGATGACACACTTGCTGGGAAAGCATTTGATACCAGCTTAATGACCCAACTGGAAGGTCTGGCCAATAGAGGCTATACCGAAGGCTTCTTACGCCGTCATGTGCATCGCGATTATCAGAATTATACGGATGGTTCATCTCACTTTGACTATCAACAATTTTGTGGTGAAGTGATTGAGCGCAATGGCGACTATATTCGTATCGAAGTCAAAAATCGCTTTCTGGTTGGCGATTCACTGGAACTGATGACACCGAAAGGTAATATCAGCTTTATCTTGGAACAGATGCGAGACCTTAAAGGTAATCCGATTGAGAATGCCAAAGGCTCAGGCCACATTGTCGAAATTCCCCTCTCTCCAGAGATTGATATTGCTTATGCACTGCTGATCCGTAATTTACCTGATGCTGCTGAGCAATTGCATTCAGCAGCTTTAGCCTATTCTGCTGATTAAAATGGCTTTGTTGATTACAAATGCATGTATCAATTGTGATATGTGTTTGCCTGAATGCCCCAACCAAGCGATCGATGAAGGTGCAAAAGTCTATGAAATCGACCCACACCGCTGTACCGAGTGTGTCGGTTTTTATGAAGTACCCACTTGTGTGGCAGTGTGTCCGATTGACTGTATCAAACCCGATCCGCAGCACCCTGAAACTCAAGCTGAACTTTTACAAAAGTTTAATCATCTACAAATTGTATAAAAGACAGCGATAAAAAAAGCGCCTGACGGCGCTTTTTCTAGCTATACAAATTAGTTTACATATACTGGGAATTTTGCACAAACTGCTTCAACTTTTGCTTTTACATCAGCGATCACTTTCTCATCACCTTTGCTATCGATCACGTCAGCGATCCAACCAGCAAGTTCACGAACTTCAGCTTCACCAAAACCACGTGTAGTCACTGCTGGCGTACCAATACGGATACCAGAAGTCACAAACGGAGAACGTGGATCATTTGGAACCGCGTTTTTGTTTACAGTGATATGTGCAGCACCTAACCATGCATCAGCATCTTTACCCGTTACGTCTTGTTTGATTAAAGACAATAAGAATAAATGGTTTTCTGTACCACCAGACACAACATCATAACCACGTGCGATTAATACTTCAGCCATTGCTTGAGCATTCTTCACAACTTGTTGTTGGTAAGTTTTGAATTCATCAGACATTGCTTCTTTGAAGCAGATTGCTTTTGCAGCAATCGCATGCATCAACGGACCGCCCTGGTTGCCAGGGAATACAGCTGATTGAAGTTTTTTCTCGATTTCTTCGTTTGCTTTAGCAAGGATCAAACCAGAACGTGGACCACGAAGTGTTTTATGCGTCGTTGTCGTTGTTACGTCTGCAATTTGTACTGGGTTTGGATATACGCCAGCAGCAACAAGACCTGCAACGTGAGCCATATCAACAAAAAGGTATGCACCTACTTTGTCTGCGATGTCACGGAAACGCTGCCAGTCAACAACTTGGCTATATGCAGAGAAACCAGCAACGATCATGCGTGGCTTATGTTCTAAAGCTAAACGTTCAACTTCTTCATAATCGATTTCACCCGTTTCTGGGTTCAAACCGTACTGGATCGCATTGTATGTTTTACCAGAGAAGCTTACTTTTGCACCGTGCGTCAAGTGACCACCGTGCGCCAAGCTCATACCCAATACAGTATCGCCCGGGTTAAGAAGCGCTAGGTAAACAGCTGAGTTCGCTTGAGAACCTGCGTGTGGTTGAACGTTTGCGTAATCAGCGCCGAATAATTCTTTTGCGCGATCAATTGCAAGTTGCTCGATCACGTCAACATATTCACAACCGCCGTAATAGCGTTTGCCAGGATAGCCTTCTGCATATTTGTTAGTAAGTTTTGATCCCTGTGCTTCCATCACAGCTGGTGAACAATAGTTTTCAGATGCAATTAACTCAATATGTGCTTCTTGGCGTACACCTTCAGAAGCAATCGCTTGAGCTAATTCTGGATCAAATTCAGCAATAGAAATATTGGCAAACATTAGCGGAGGGTCCTATAAATTAGGGCTTTTAAGCCGTGCTAAAGATTGGTGCGTATTGTAGCACGAAGTTTGTAATTAAGCAGAATGAAGTTTACTCATTTCTCAATAAAAATTGCTTATATCTATCAAAATCTAGCTTTTGGTTGATTAAGATTTTTCCTTAAGCTTATCATTGGAGTTTATAGTTAATTATCTAGATAAAATGATACGCATTAACGGGAACATTCAGCATTTAAAAATATATGATTTTTACTGTATCAGAAATCGAAATTATGAAACTCAGATAGAACAAGATCAAGCTCTGTTGGCACAGATACTTATAGACAAATTGTTCGATTTTGATGCTCGTGCTTTAGCATATAAGATAAATAAGCAATATAAAATATATAGTTTTATGATTGATCAGCGCACAGTAATGGGCGTTGCTGAATATATTTTTTTTCAAGAAGGTGATGAGTTATATGCTGTTATTGATGCAGAGAGCTTTACTGACATAAGCCCTGCCTATGCAATCTATCACCCAGAACAAAATTTAATTTACTCGCTTCCTCAACATGGCTTCACTCTAGAAGGTTTAAAAAGAAGACAAAAAACGATTGGTATGGCATTCCTTTTAATAGGCCTTTTAGTAAATGCTTTCTTTTTATTTAACAGCGAATCTACGGGAGAAATGTTTATAGCAATTATCTCCTCTATTCTTATCAGTGGAACCTTGGGTTTACTAGCATATTTTTCAGTTAGCCTGTTATATAAAAAAGCTGTTCACGAAAGTATGCAAATTTATAAAACTTTCGGTTTCAATGAACCTGAAAAAATTGATTTTAGGGCAGAGCTTTATGAACACAAGCCAACCAAAACACTATGTCCAGATATTGCTTATCTAGAAAGTAAAATTCGGGAATAATTTACCATTAAATTATTCCCAGTGACTTAATTATTCGCAGGCATCGCCGCTTTTACATCCCCGACAATATTGCTGATATTCAAGTCATAAGCTGTACCGTGATTCCACTGTGTATTCGTAATGTACTGGATGCTTGACCCTTTACTCTGAGCCAGCGCTACAAGTGCATCCGTTGCTGCTTTAGGAACGGTTGTGTCCTGTGCACCTTGATAAATCGTAACAGGCTGATTCAACTTCACTTGAGCGGGCTGTGAATCCTTTTCCAGGAATGTTTTCACCAATGGCACAGCCATAAAATTGGTTTGTGTGCGAGGATAATTGGTTAAATTACCATTGCTCAGTGCATATTTCTGCATGGCGTCTCCAAACTTTTTACCTAGCACATCAAAGCAATCAGTTTCTGCATTGTTAGCGATCCCATCCGTTGGCGACTGGAATACATTGGTATAGCTAAAGCTTGGTTCAAGGTTTCGTAGTCCGGCGGTAATTAAGGCCGTAAATGTATCCAGTTGCGCATACATTTCAATTTTTTGCGGCAAAGGTGCATTTTCAACAGATGCATTCCCATTGACCAAAATAGCCGCTAAATTAGACGCGGGTGCAACAGCAATTGTTCCTTTATAATCCAGCTTGGCACGACTTTGATATTGCGCTGCGCCCAATGCTGCTTGCCCACCTTGTGAATGCCCTACTGTCATCCATTGACGAGATACAACTTTACCTTGTCCAGCTAAATAATATCGTGCAGCAACTACAGCATCGGTAATAGAGAATGCCTCACTCTTAACATTCAAGAATGGATGTAATTCTCGACCACTCGGTTCTCCCAAGCCTTCGTAATCAGGCGCGACTACAACATAACCTGCTGCAAGTAACTGCGTAATCATATTTCCAACCTCAGGGCCAGTTGCGTTACGACTCGGCGCACATTGATCTGCTACCCCTGTTGTACCATGCGCCCATGCAACAATTTTCCATCCCCCTTGAGGTGTGGGCCCACCCGGTACAAACAATAGACTGGTTGCCATCGTTTCCTTACCATTCTGTCCCAACATTTTATAGGTCAATACCGAGCTTTCCGTAGCCACTGCGCTAAAATCTGTTTTGGTATATGCTACTGGAACCCCCACAACTGGATTTTTAATATTATTTTCTGGAATGTCTGGCTTAGGTACAAACGAAATATCGTTATCATCGTCATTACACGCGCTAAGCAACACGCTTGAACTGATGAGCGCAACCGTTAACAATTTCATATTCATGTCATGTTTTCCTGTTTTTTTATCTTTTTCATTTTAATCCTTAGCACATCTTTTACTAAGGCAATTACTTCCATAAGAATGCGCTTAATATCAAATTGTTCAAGTATTTTTTCAATTTTCGATGTTAATTTATCCAAACTCAATTTTATGTTTAAAAAAATAAAGTGACCTTGACTGATTCAATCCTGTTTCAAATAAATTTCTTGTAAGATATTGGCATTCTCAACTCAGATCAGGTCGACTTTCATGCAAGCCATCATCCTAGATACAGAAACGCATACTTTGAATGGTTTGCCGATTGAAATCGCCTATGCACCAATTGAAATCGAAAATGGAAAACTTAGTCTGGATAAAAAGCAGATCTTTGATCAACTTTATCAGGTTGGACAACCGATTTCTTATGCGGCCATGGCAGTACACCATATTTTAGAATCTGATCTGGTAGGACAGCCTTTTTATAATGAGTTTAAGCTTCCTGCTCAAACCACCTATATTATTGGTCATAACGTTGACTATGATATTGCTGCTATTGCGCGTTGCGGTGTCAATGTATCTCATTTAAAGCCCATTTGCACTTTGGCACTGGCACGCCATGTTTGGGAAAATGCTGAAGCACATAATATCTCTGCCCTCATCTATCTCATTTCTAAAGGCAGTGATAAAGCACGCGAAATGCTTAAAGGTGCGCATCGTGCAGACGCTGACATTATCTTAACTGCCAATATCTTGATGCACATCATCCACCAACTCAACATTCAAGATATTGAACAACTCTATATTACCTCAGAAGAAGCCCGTATTCCAAAAAGTATCACCTTTGGCAAACATAAAGGCACTGCCATTCAGGATCTTCCTGCTGACTATATTCAATGGCTAATGCGTCAGGATGATCTAGATCCTTATTTGCGCAAAGCTTTAGAAGCAAAATTAGTTAAATAAGCTTAAAGGGAAAGTCTTTTCGCAACTTCCCCTCTTTATCAAAAAAGGCAGTGATATTTAATAAATTGTTAATATTGCTGTCATTTTTCAACTCTATCTTAATCCCCGTCTTATCTTGATTAGGGGGAAATTAAGAGATGTCACATTTTTTTAAAACCGAACTTGGGCAAAGTGCGTTACAGGAACGTCATATAGCTTTAACTGCCCGTCAACGTCGTTTGTTACTTTTAATTGATCACGAAGATTTTAAAGAACTAGATCAAGATTATAAGGATCGCATTGCACCCACGGAACTGGTGCAACAACTGATTGAGATGGGGCTATTGGCACAACACACATCCCCACCAATAAATAAAGAAGAAACAAAAACAGTTTTAACGACAGAAGTTCTTGAAGAAGCACTACCTATTCAATCACTCCCAGTTCAAGAACAAGACATAATTCAACCCGCATTAGAGGTTGAAGAAACAGTTGAACTGGAAAAACTTCCTTTTGTTGAAATCCAGCAAGTCATGATTCAAACATTGACCAGCTATTGTGGTCTGATGGCTCGCCCGTTAATCCAGAAAATTCAGTCGATTCATTCTTTACAGCAACTGAAAGCCTGTCAGATGCAATGGATTACTTCATTACAAGAATCGCGGATTCCGCCAAGCCAGTTGAATCAAACGTTGAAATTAATCAATTATTCAGTACAGCATTTATAGTTTTATTCCAGAATTTGGCTAAGTCGAGAATAAAATTGATGTTTTAATAAACAAGAAATCGCTTTATTCAAAGGTATATATTTACCTGCCTGTGTTTTTTGCCTATGATGTGGCACGCATGCGCTCATAGCTCAACTGGATAGAGTACAGGTCTCCGAAGCCTGTGGCGTGGGTTCGAGTCCCGCTGAGCGCACCATTGCTTCTTCTTTTTTACCCAAATTCTCATATTTCTATAATCGTTCTGTTTTTAACACGCCATAAACCTATTTTTCTACTTGGTTTATTTATTCATATCGCTCAAAATACCCGTTCTATTTAACAACGTGAGACGTTTATGACTGATGCTTTGGTGTTGAGCGATTTGTCCAAAACTTATCGTAATGGTTTTCAGGCGTTAAAAGGTATTAATTTAACCGTCCCTGAAGGTGAGTTTTATGCATTATTAGGCCCTAATGGTGCAGGAAAATCGACGACGATCAGTATCATTAGCTCTTTAGCCAAAAAAACATCTGGTTCAGTTGAGATTTTTGGACATAACTTAGATACCCATCCTTCTCAAGCAAAACAATGTCTTGGTGTTGTTCCTCAAGAATTTAACTTTGGTCAATTCGAAAAAACTTTCGATATTTTAGTGACCCAAGCTGGTTATTACGGCATTCCTAAAAAATTGGCAGAACAACGTGCCGAACATTATCTAGAAAAGCTTGGCTTATGGGAAAAACGTAATATTCAATCACGTATGCTTTCAGGCGGTATGAAACGTCGTTTGATGATTGCACGTGCCATGATGCATGAGCCAAAGCTACTGATTCTGGATGAGCCAACCGCTGGTGTTGATATTGAACTTCGTCGTTCCATGTGGGATTTTCTTACCGAAATGAATGAGAACGGCACGTCAATCATTCTGACCACACACTATTTAGAAGAAGCCGAAATGTTGTGTCGTCGCATTGCGATTATCGATCGTGGCGTGATTAAAGAAGACACCACCATGAAAGGCTTCCTCAATCAACTGAATGAAGAATCATTCATTTGTGATTTGGCCGAACCGATTAGTGGTTTTGATCTCAATATTATTGGTTTCAAATTTAATCTGATTGATCCAGTGACGTTAGAAGTGACTATGGACAAAGCCCACAGTATGAATGACCTGTTCCTGATATTGCAGTCACAAAACATTCAAGTGAACAGTATGCGGAATAAATCGAATCGTCTGGAAGAGTTATTCGTGAAAATGGTCGAGAAGAATCTTGCAGGAGCGAATGAATGAACTTCAGTCAATTAAAAACTGCGCTTTGGACTTTAGTTGTTAAAGAAATTCGTCGCTTTATGCGAATCTGGCCACAAACTTTGCTTCCACCTGCGATCACCATGAGTTTGTACTTTGTGATCTTCGGGAATCTGGTCGGTTCACGTATTGGTGAAATGGGTGGCTTTAGCTATATGCAATTCATCGTGCCCGGTTTGATCATGATGGCCGTCATTACCAATAGTTATGCCAACGTTTCTTCAAGTTTCTTTAGTGCCAAATTCCAGAAAAGTATTGAAGAACTGATTATGAGTCCTGTGCCACTGCATTTAATCCTGTGGGGTTATGTGATTGGTGGGGTTAGCCGTGGTGTTCTGGTTGGCTTGATTGTGACCATCATGAGCCTATTCTTTACTCATTTAGAAATTTATAATTTATTTGTGACGATATATACCGTCATTATTACGTCATTATTGTTTTCTCTTGGTGGCTTTATTAATGCCGTATATGCAAAGTCTTTCGATGATATTTCGATTATCCCGACTTTCGTATTGACCCCACTCACCTATTTAGGTGGTGTATTCTATGCCATCAGTGCATTAAGCCCTTTTTGGCAAAACGTCTCTTTAGTTAATCCAATTGTATATATGGTCAATGCCTTCCGTTACGGCATTTTAGGGCACAGTGACGTTAATGTTGCCTTCTCTCTAGGTGTTGTGACCTTGTGTTGTGTTGTCCTCTATGCAATTGCATATCATTTATTAGCTCGTGGTTCAGGAATGCGTGAATGAGTGTTGAACTTTCTTTATTGGGTAAAGACACCCAATACCCGACTCAATATCAGCCAGAAGTTTTATTTCCAATTGCTCGTGCTGAGTCTCGTCAACAATATGCGCATATTGAAGGCATTACTCAAGGCAAAGACTGGTGGCATGTTTTTGAAATTTCATGGCTGAATCAGCTGGGTTTACCTCAGGTGGCGATTGGTCGTTTAACGCTGCCAGCAAGCTCACCCAACTTAATTGAATCGAAGTCACTTAAACTTTATTTCAACAGCATGAACTTCACTCAATTTGAGTCGAAAGAAGCCTTTATTGCAACAGTTGAACAGGATCTGTCAAAAGCAGCAGGTGCAAAAGTTGAATTACACCTGTTTCAAGTCGATGATCTAGTGATTTCAAAACCTCAAGGCATTTGCATTGATGATTTGATTCCAGAACGTCTTTCCGAGCATCCTGATTCGACGTTGTTGCAATTAGATGCGTCTGCTGAAGAAAACGTAGAAATTGAACTTTACTCTCATCTTTTAAGAAGTAATTGTCCTGTCACAGGTCAACCAGACTGGGGTACGGTTTTTATTCGTTTGCAAGGTAAAAAGCCTTGTTATCGCAGCGTTTTAGCTTATATTATCTCGTACCGTCAGCATAATGGTTTCCATGAGCAATGTGTTGAGCAAATTTTTGCCGACATTTGGCAACTTTTGAAGCCAGAAAAACTGATGGTCTATGCAACTTATACTCGCCGCGGGGGCTTGGATATTAACCCATGCCGAGTATCAGATTTGTCATGGATGCCCGAGCCAATTCGCTTGGCACGACAATAAAACGAATAAATTTGATATATAGAGGACGTTCTTCAATGACCAGTTATTTCGGTATTCTTCCGTCAGCAAGTTTGAGTCAGGATATTCAACTTGCACAAGCCAATCGTGACAGTAAAGAGCCTCAATACCCTTTACGTGACAAAATTTCTCTACAGCTTACTGATGAGTTAATTGACACCATGTTGGTTCACCTGGTTCAGCAGTTTCCACCAAGTGATAAACGAGATACTACCGAAGGTCTTGCGATTAAAATTCGCGGCATTGTTGAAACCCTCATGAAACAGCTTCTAGGCAAAGCTTCAAATGAACAGGTGCTTGAATCTTTAGCCTTTATGGAAAAAAGCCTATTCATTGATAATGACGGTAAACAACGTATCGGTACAGCATTACCAGATAGCCTTGTTGCTGACATGAAAAAGAGCTTTGCTGAAGTAGCTGCTGGAAATGGCAAAGAGCAACGCGATGCTTTAACAAAACAGTTTAAAACATTTGCCGATGCGCTGATCCACCACTTTATGACTGAATATAACAAGACACTTGGTCTTGGTATGGTAAAACGTGGCGTTGCTAGCGTCGCAACAAGTGGTGTTGAAACCGCAGTTCATATCGTGATTAAGAAATTGATTCCAAGCTTAAGCCAAGTTGAACTCGAAGTGTTTACCAAGCATTTCGATCAGTTACTGGTTCAAAAATAAGCTGAAATTCAGCAGAAAGCGACGATTGTAAAATCGTCGCTTTTTTTATGCCGATTTTATGCAAAATTAACTGCTTATAAATGTCACAATTTCTAAATTTGCATTGTCTAAATCGGCGATTATGTTAGCATGCGCGAAGCGTTGATTTACTTGATTTAGAATCGCATGTCTCCAAGCTCACAATACAAATTTTTGCGTCAAGCACCACGTGATGGCTTGAGCACAGCCAATCAACTTTCCCGTTGGCAACAACTTCACCTTGATCCTTGGCTTTGCCTGTTTTTGATCCTCAATGCCATACTCGGCCTGACTGTTTTATATAGCGCGTCTGCACAAGATGTAGGACTGGTTACCAAACAGGCGATGAGTTTCGGAATTGGCTTTGCGGTGATGTTTGGTTTGGCCCAGATTCCACCAAAAGTCTATCAGGCATTTTCACCTTACTTTTATGTGTTCGGTGTGTTGTGCCTGATTGCAGTGATGGTCTTTGGTGAAGTACGTATGGGGGCCCAACGCTGGATTGATATTCCGGGCTTCGGGAGTGTGCAGCCAAGTGAGTTTATGAAGATCGGCATGCCGATGATGGTTGCATGGTTCTTGTCTCGCAAAGCCCTCCCTCCTAGCTTCTCTCAGGTCATTCTGTCTTTGATGCTAATTGTGGTGCCTTTTCTACTCATTGCAGAGCAACCTGACCTAGGCACTTCCTTGCTGGTACTCGCCAGCGGTATTTTTGTACTTTTCCTCAGCGGCTTATCGTGGAAGTTGATTGCGGCAGCAGCAGGTGCGGCTGGTATCATTATTCCTATTGCATGGGAATTTTTATTACATGACTATCAACGTCAACGGGTATTAACACTTTTTAATCCCGAAGCGGATGCCTTAGGTACAGGCTGGAACATTATCCAGTCCAAAACAGCGATTGGTTCAGGTGGTTTTTCGGGTAAAGGCTTTCTCGAAGGTACTCAGTCACATTTACACTTTTTACCTGAAGGCCATACAGACTTTATTATTGCAGCTTATTCAGAAGAGTTTGGTCTAATCGGTGTTACCCTGCTGATTCTTCTTTATTGTGCAATTATTTTCAGGACTTTCCAGATTGGCCTGCAAAGCTTCCATAACTATGGTCGTTTAGTGGCTGGCGCCTTTGGTTTGTCGTTTTTTGTTTATGTATTTGTAAACGCAGGCATGGTCAGTGGTATTTTACCTGTAGTAGGTGTGCCTTTGCCGTTCATGAGTTATGGCGGAACTGCAATTATTACCCTTATGTCAACTTTTGGACTGGTTATGTCTATTCATACACATCGATAATGAGGAATTTTATAAACTTATGTTTCTTCCTACTTTGAATAAAACTTTTAAATTTTTAACTTTAAGCGCTGGTTTATTCTTGAGCAGTAATTGGGCACAAGCAAATGAATTTTATAATCACCCGAATTACTTTGCTTTTAAACAAAAAGCAATGACAACTTACGGCTTAAGCAGCGAACAAATTGACGCTGCAATGAGCGGCGCACGTAATTTACCTAACATTTTAAATATCATGACGCGTCCTGGCGAAAGTAAGCCTTGGTATGACTATCGTTCAATGTTCTTAGCAGAAGGCACTATTCAACGCGGCATTCGTTTTAAAAACCAATATGAAGATGTCCTCAATCGCGCAGAACAGCAGTATGGCGTCCCTAAAGCAGTTATTTTAGGTATTCTGGGTGTAGAAACTGGCTATGGCGCAAATAAGGGCTCTTTCATCACGCGTGATGCACTAGCAACCCTCGCATTCGGCTATCCACGTCGTGCCGACTATTTTAGTGATGAACTCGCTGCCCTGATTTCTTGGACCTATAAAGAAGGTTATCCTACCAACAGCATCGTTGGCTCATATGCAGGTGCGATTGGCTATCCACAATTTATGCCAAGTAACATCCAGAAACTCGGGGTGGACTACGACGGTAACGGACATATTGATCTCAGAAATTCTGCTGCTGATGCGATTGGTTCAATTGCAAACTATTTAGCTCAGTATGGTTGGGAGCGTGATCGTCCAATTGGCTTCCCTGCACGTTACTCAGGCAACAATCCTGATAGCATTATTGCCAAGGATCTAACCCAGCCAACACCTTATGGCGAGCTGAAAAGACTAGGAATTACACCTGTTAACCCTTTGGTAAAAATTGATGATCTCGATCTGGTCAATGTCATTCAATTACAGGATAAATTTGGGCCGATCTACTATATTACCTATCCAAATTTTCAGGTGATTACCACCTACAACAGAAGCCGTATGTATGCGACAGCAGTATGGTTATTAGGTACAGAAGTGGCTAGCCGATAGGCTAGCTTTTTTACAAGATTATGAAAAGTCAATAATTTTTTAATAAAAAACGAACATAAAATCAGCGGAATTCATTTTTTGTTACAATATTGATTATTATTTAACCAGAAACTGTAAGTTTTTGCCCTTTTTGTAACTATTTATCGTTAAAGACTAGACACACTTCGTAAGCGATGAATATTATCGCCGCAAGTTAAAAGTAATTGCAAAAGTGAATAATTAGACATGTGCACTATATTTCAGGCAGTTTTTACTGAAATAGAAAAGCATGTTCTCTAGGAGTTTATACAATGCAGTTTTCGCTAAAATATATTCTAGCGCTGACGGCAGGCTTAAGTTTAAGCCCGTTACATGCTGAAATGGTACAGTCTTCATCATTATCAAATGATGTGGATGGTTCTAATTTGGCTGCCCGCGTTCTAAGCAAAGATTCTCAAAATTTTAATTCTCGTTTCTCTAACGTTAATAGTCTTTCAATCACTGAGAGTTCAGGTGACAAAGTACGTCGCCAGACGATTGCTGCAAAGATCGATATCCCTGAAGAAGAGCCTTCAGTGATTGAAAAACTGAATACTGTTGCTTCGAACACCGTTCGTAAATTCAGCCAAAGTGGCGTTGCTTCATGGTACGGTCGTCAATTCCATGGTCGTAAAACAGCAAGTGGTGAAACATTCGATATGAATGCCATGACTGCTGCACACCGTAGCCTTCCTTTGAACTGTTACATCCGTGTAACAAACAAAGACAATGGTAAAAGTGTTGTTGTGAAAGTAAACGACCGTGGCCCATTCCATGGTAACCGTGTATTAGACTTATCTTACGGTGCTGCAAAGCAACTTGGTATGTCTAGCGCTGGTACTGGTAATGTAAGCATTGAACGTGTTGATGGTCCTAACTCTTAAGCGTTAACCACAGCATTCAAAAAAAAAGCCGCCTCATGCGGCTTTTTTTATTTTTATCGATTCTCTTTTTTAGGACTTTACGCCCTCTTCGCTTGTTGGGTATATTGAAGCAATAAAAATGAATACAGCGAGGAACGCATTGTGAAATCGATAGACGAATGGTTTGATGAATATAGTGATAGCCACCAAAACCAAACCAACAAAAAAATTCACTGGATCTGTGTACCTGCAATCTTATTTTCGATTATTGGTATCCTTGCGCACTTTAGCACCTTACTCACAGCTTTATTGCTGGTTTTAACTTTAGTTTTTTATGCACGTCTGGATATTATGCTGGCGATTGCGATGGCAGCCTTACTGGCAGTGATGGCATGGCTGATTGTGATCTTGCCAGTCGGTGTAGGATTCTATATTGGGGTATTTGTGATCGCATGGATCGGTCAATTTTATGGCCATAAAGTTGAAGGTAAGAAGCCTTCTTTCTTTAAAGACTTACAATTCCTTCTGATTGGCCCTGTATGGTGCATGGACGCTTATTTAGCTAAAGTCCTACCTAAATGGAAAATTCGTCAAAAATTGGCGCTTACAAGCTAATTTAGCGTATATCATGCAACAAGCCTCTAAATATTCAGGAATAGGATTTAAATGTCATATCAATTTGTAGGTTTTTTTGCATTAACCGAGCAAATGAAAAGCCCTTTTTATCCTATTGACGGGGCTACTTGGAAAGATATCAAAGAACCATTCCATGGCATTGGGATAAAGCTCTCCCCATCAATTAAAACGCCATCGTCACCAGATGAAATAAAAGCTCTTTTTAGAGCAATGAATATTAATCATGTTAGACAATGGCTTTTTATTGAATATGAGTGTTTTGGCGGCTCAATTGACTATATTTACGCACTTATTATGAAAAATGGTGAAATATATGGTCCAATTGAAGAGTCAGCACTTGAAAATGTTGAGAGAGTTTATATCAATTTAATGAATGAATTTGGCATCTCAAAGAAAGATGCCCTTCAATTTAAACCATTTGATCGAGATTTCTGGGATGAATAAATAATTCTTTCTCCTTAACCCTCTTATATTATCGATACATTTTTCCTTGATATTTTAGCCATCCATCAATGTGCTTTCCGCGTGGATCATGATGCGTCCAGTGAATGACACCACCTTTCTGGCTATATTCATATTCACCATAGAACTCAACGATATCACCCTTCTTCAGCCCCTCAATTCTTGGTGCTAAATCGATATTGTGCGCAATAAGGACGGTTAAACCGTTATCCAGTTTAAGAATCATTTTCTGGTGTCTTGAGCCTTCATTATCATCAGGCAAAATGGCTTTCACCGTTCCTTGAGCCTGTACTTGAACATTACTGCGTTGCTGCTGATAAGCTTGCATGATCTTCTGTTGGTTATCAACAGAAACCGTATTTCCTGTATTGGAGGTCTGAACTCCAGCACCAGTATTTTGTTTTTGCTTAAGATCCAGACCGAAATAAGCCGCGACCAATAAGACGATGGCAATAATGATCAGATTATTTTTTTGATTTTTCATATTTCCCTTTTATTTAAACACAAAATAGCAAAATGCCAATCGAGGTGATTGGCATTTGGATCATACAATGTCTGACTGGCTTAGAACAAACGATTCATACCATTCAACGCCGCAACACGATAGGCTTCAGCCATGGTTGGATAGTTGAATGTGGTCTCAACAAAGTACTTCAAAGTATTGTTTGGACTATGCATTACGACCTGTCCAATGTGGATAATCTCTGCGGCATTGTTACCGAAGCAGTGAATGCCCAATACCTCTAAAGTATCACGATGGAATAGAATCTTTAATTCACCGACTGTATCGCCTGTAATCTGCGCACGCGCCAGATGACGGAAAGAGGCTTGACCCACTTCGTATGGCACTTTCTCTTCGGTTAACTCTTGCTCAGTCTTACCGATCGATGAAATCTCTGGAATAGTATAAATACCCGTTGGAACGTCACGGATTGGTTTCACATTTTTCTCGCCTACCATGTTCGCACCTGCGCAACGACCTTGGTCATACGCCGCCGATGCCAATGACGGCCAGCCAATCACATCACCTGCCGCAAAAATATTTTCTGCTTCAGTCTGATATTGATCATTCACCATCAACTGACCACGGCCATTTGGTACTAAGCCCACATTTTCAAGGCCTAAACCATCGGTATTGCCTGAACGGCCATTACACCACAAGATCGCATCTGCCTTGATCTTCTTGCCACTGAGCAAATGTAGAACCACGTGATCATCAAAAGTCTCTAAGCGGTCAATCTGTTCATTGTGACGGATCAACACACCTTGTTCGCGCAAGTGGTATGACAATGCATCGGCAATTTCATCATCCAGATAGCTTAAAAGCTTTTGCTGCGTATTGATCAAATCAACCTTATGATCTAATCCAATGAAAATCGATGCATATTCACAACCGATCACGCCTGCACCATAAATGATGATTTTCTGAATGGCATAATCAAGATCAAGAATCTTGTCTGAATCAAATACACGCGGATGATTGAAGTCTAAACCTTTTGGTTGATATGGACGGCTACCCGTTGCAATCACAATTTGCTTGCAAATAATGGTGTCTTTAATGCCATCCTGACCAAAAATTAGAACCGTATTCTTGTCCTGAATATAAGCACGTCCATGAAAGACTTCGATTTTATTGCGATCATAGAAACGTGTATGCGTGTCAACTTGCTGTTGAATCACTTTATGCGCATTACGTAATACCTGCTTCATGGTGAATTGTTTCCATTCACCGACTTTTTGAAACATTGGATCACGTTGATAACGAATGATACTTGAAACTGTTTGACGCAAAGCTTTACTTGGAATTGTTCCTACATGTGCGCAGTTACCGCCGAGTTGATCACGAACATCAACGATTGCAACTTTTTTACCTGCTTTTGCAAGCTTCATTGCCGCGCCTTCGCCAGCTGGGCCAGAACCGAGAATTACTGCATCATATTTAACAATATTCCCACCAACGACCTCTTTCTTACGTGGCATTCAAAGCTCCTTTGTCTCTTAACCGTTTTTGCTCTCTATATGATAACCAATATGCAGCGAGATGATGTATTTCACAACTATATATTTTTATATATTTACATTTTCAAAATGAATACCACTTTTCCTGCTTTAATGCAGTAAATTTGACTATAATATTCACATATCTCAAATCAAAGGCTGTAGGAAGTATATGTCTGAACACCGTAAACCTGAACAGGGTATAAAACTTCGTGGCGCGGAAAAAGTCGCAAGAATTCCTGTAAAAGTTATCCCTACGGTTGAAGTACCTCGCAAACCTGACTGGATTCGAGTCAAGATGACCGCTCCAGAAGAAGTTCAGCGTATCAAAACAACCTTGCGTTCACAAAAACTGCATACCGTATGTGAAGAAGCTGCTTGCCCTAACCTGCCTGAATGCTTCGGTGGTGGTACAGCAACCTTCATGATCATGGGCGATATCTGCACCCGTCGCTGTCCATTCTGCGATGTTGCACACGGTCGTCCAAATGCATTGGATCCTGATGAACCACGTCACATGGCTGAAACCATTTCTAATCTAGGCTTAAAATATGCCGTGATTACCTCGGTTGACCGCGATGACCTTCTTGATGGTGGTGCTCAACATTTTGTTGACTGTATCAAAGAAGCGCGTGCATTAAGTCCAAAAACCTTATTGGAAATTCTGGTACCAGACTTCCGTGGTCGTATGGATATCGCCTTACGTATCATGACTGAATGTCCGCCAGATGTATTCAACCACAATATTGAAACTGTACCTCGTCTTTATAAAGCGATGCGTCCAGGTTCTGACTATCAGCACTCTTTAAACCTGTTAAAAATGTTTAAAGAATACTGCCCTGATGTACCAACCAAATGTGGTTTGATGGTGGGTATTGGTGAAACCGAAGAAGAAGTGATTTCATTACTGGATGATCTTCGTGCACACGATGTGGATTACGTGACCATTGGTCAATATCTGCAACCGTCTAAACAACATGCACCAATTGACCGTTTTGTTACACCAGAAGAATTCGAGCGTTATGCCGAACATGGCCGTAAGCTCGGTTTCAGAAATATCTGGTCTGCGCCAATGGTTCGTTCAAGCTACTTTGCTGATCGTCAATATCATGGTGAACCAGTGCCTGCTGTACGTCGTAAAGCAGATCCTGCCAAGAAAATTGCAGTTCAAGCGATTGAAGCTTAAGGTTTCATAAGGCAATAAAAAAAACACCACAATCGTGGTGTTTTTTTTATGCTCTAGTCCAAAGGCTTAAGCAATATGCTTTTGTACCACAATCGAGCCAACTGAATAGCCAGCACCAAAAGAAGAAATCACAGCGAATTCGCCATTATCTACCTGTTCACCAGTACGATGCATCGCAATAATAACACCCGCAGATGAAGTATTGGCAAACTCATCCAAGATGATCGGCGCACGCTCAAGATCAGCATCTTTACCAACAACCAATTTTAAAATCAGTTCATTCATGTTGGCATTGGCTTGATGCAACCAGAAACGTTTGATTTGCTCAGGCGTTAATTCAAGTTTCTCTAATTGTGCAGAAATGATTTTTGCAACAAGCGGACAAACTTCTTTAAATACTTTACGACCGTCTTGACGGAACAGTTTGTCATCTACAACCGCATCTTCACTGCGATTTAAGAAACCAAAGTTATTACGGATATTATTTGAGAATTGAGTAAACAAATGAATATCTAAAATTTCAAAACCTGATTTTGTTTCAGTTTCTTCAATAATCGATGCCGTCGCAACATCACCAAAAATAAAGTGAGCATCACGGGTACGATAATCCAAATGACCAGACGTGATTTCAACATTGAGCAATAACACACGGCGAGCGCCACATTTCACTGCGTCATACGCTTGCTTCAAACCGAATGTTGCAGCAGAACATGCCACATTCATATCATAAGCATAACCCTGAATCCCAAGTGCAGACTGAATTTCAATCGCAACCGCAGGATAAGCACGTTGCATGTTTGAACATGCTAAAATCACCACATCGATGTCTTCAGCGGTTACGCCTGCATTTTCCATCGCCTGTTTTGCAGCAATCACGCCCCACTCTGCTTGAAGTGAAAGCTCATCATTGCTACGTTCCTGCAAACGCGGACGCAAGCGTGTTGGATCTAAAATACCTGATTTTTCGACTACATAGCGACGTTTAATCCCTGATGCTTTTTCAATAAATTCAGGGCTTGAACCACGTAAAGCCTCGATTTCGCCCGCTTCGATTTGAGCTGCGTTGTCTTGGTTATATTGTTCTACATAAGCATTTAAACTTTCAACCAACTCTTCATTGGAAATAGATTCGGTTGGGTGAAATAACCCAGTACCTGTTATACGGATGCCCATGTAAAACTCCTGTAAAGAATGCTTCTAACTTTCATATTTCTCAGTTTAACCGATTGCTAATCGATCCCATAGTTTTTGTAATCTAGTTGGTGAAATAGGCAGCTTTGTCTTCATCGGTTGAGAAAACAAGGAAATTCTGAATTCTTCCAACATCAAATACAATTCTTTGATTTTAGGATCTTTTTTAAATTTAAATACTTTGTCCATCCATGGATCGACATCATCAATTGCAGCAAGATCACGTTGTAGATTATTTGGCAATCGGTCTAAACGCAATAGCAGTGCTTTCAAATAACGCGGGTATTCCTGCCAAATCTCCGGTGACTGACTATAAACAAAGTCTGCCAACGACATTAAATCAAGCTGATCTTCAATATCATCCACACTGCGACCAAAGATACTTTGATCGAGTACCAGCAATTCACGGCGAATTTGCTGCCATTGAGTAAATATTTCAGTTAAATCAGCTAATGTCTGTTGACCATTTGCTAAAAACTGCTTTTTAGTTTCAGTCAATAACTGTTGAAACTCATCGGCATTTTTTGGCAGTTCCTGAATCGAAACCTGCAAAGTTGCATAAACCAGCATTTGTTCCAGTTTTGCCCGCTCACCTAAAGGCGAATAAGCCAGAGCCAGCGGCTTGGAAATCTGCTTTTTCAATTGACGAATTAAATCGCCCAACTGCATATGCACCAGTCGAATCACCCCTTCACGATGTTGCTTGATCGCTTCATCCTGATCATTGAAGGTTTGAATCACCACACCTGACTCATCTTTCGCATCCAGCTCGGCAAACAGCTTGGTTGGTACCAACGCTTGATATTGCTTGACCACAACACCCGTGACCTTTTGCGAAGCTTCAAAAATAAAGTTGTCAGGGAAGGTTTTGAATTCACCTTTTTGCTGTTTCACTGGGCGATGGGTTTCAACACGACAGCGTGCTTTTAGCTCATCCAGATCACGCCCTTGTGCAATCAATTTGCCTTTTTCATCCAGCACCTTAATAAAAGGCACCAGATACTGGTCAATCCGTTCAAAAGAAAAATCTTTTTCCGTAATCTGCTCACCACGTAAAGCAAAAGCCAGATAACTAAACAGATGTTCACGTAAATGCGTTGCATCTACGCCCTTCATCAGTTTGCGCGCAGTATCAGGAATTGGCACCAGATTACGGCGCTTATCTTTAGGTAAAGCTTTCAGTAATGCTTCGATCAAGTCTTGACGCCAGCCTGGAATTCCCCATGACCATTGCTTTTCATCGACTTGCGGTAATGCCTGTACAGGAATCTTAACCGTTGCACCATCTTCATCATGGCTTGGGTCAAATCGATAACTGGCCGCCAAGCGCAATTGCCCATTATGCAAATAGTCAGGAAATTGTTGCGTGGTCGGACGATCATTCATCCATAACGCATCATCTTCGACAAATAGATAACGTGGCTGATCAGGTTCGACTGTTGCACGCCAATCTTCGAAACTACGGCGGCTGGCAATTTCCTCAGGCACTTTCGCTGCATAAAACTGATAAATGGTTTCTTCATCGACCACTAAATCACGACGACGCAACTTATCTTCAACGCGCTCAACTTCCTCAAGTTTAAGGAGGTTGTGTTTTAAAAATGGCGGTGTAATTCCAAGATTACCTGTGGTCAAAGCATCACGTAAAAAGATTTCATGTGCTGCAGGCTGATCCACCTTTTCAAAGTTGATCAAACGCTTCGGCTCAATGATTAAACCAAACAGCGAAATCTGTGCATAGGCATTCACAATACCCGCTTTCTTTGACCAATGCGGTTCAAAATAGTGGTACTTCAATAAATCACGCGCAGCTAATAAAATCCATTCAGGATCAATTTTTGCCAAAGTACGCAGATAGACCTGAGAAGTTTCGACCATCTCGAAGGCCATGACCCAAGCGGTATTGGTTTTATGCAAGGTACTGGCTGGGAACACTTTGGCTTTCTGCTGGCGTACTGCCATAAAGGTATTACGTTCATCGGTTTTATTGGCAATGAATGAAAGTAAACCAGTCAATAAAGCGCGGTGTAAATTTTCATAATTGGCGCCCTTTTCATTAAAACTCAGTTTTAATCCTTCTGCCAACTCGACTAATTGCTGATGGGTCTGTTTCCATTCACGCAAACGCAACCAGCTTAAAAAATGCTGACGTGCAAATTGACGGTGCTTATTTTCCGTCTGCGTATCCGGGCTGGTTTGTATCGTATTCCAAAGCTTTAAATAGAATAAAAAGTCCGAATCCGCTTCTTTGAATAACGCATGCTTCTGATCGGCCTGCATTTGCTTATCGGCAGGACGTTCACGCGGATCTTGAATCGCCAAGGCACTGACAATAATCAGGGTTTCTTTGAGTACGCCAAAATGTGCCCCACCGATAATCATACGAGCTAAACGCGGATCAATCGGCATACGTGCCATCATCTGACCGACTTTGGTCAAATCATTCTTGCGCTCACTCAGTGCACCCAACTCGATCAGCAGTTTACGGCCATCATTGACCAGACGAAAATCAGGTGGCTCGATAAAATCAAAATCTTCAAGACTACCTAAACCAAGGCTTTGCATTTGCAAAATAACAGAGGCCAAGTTGGTTCGTTTTATTTCTGGCTCGGTAAACTCAGGACGGCTTAAAAAGTCTTCTTCACTATATAAGCGAATACACACACCCGCCGCAATACGACCACAACGACCTTTACGCTGGTTGGCAGCAGCCTGTGAAATCGCCTCAATTGGAAGACGTTGAACCCGCGAACGATAGTTATAACGCGAAATACGTGCAAAACCGCTATCAATCACATAGCGAATATTGGGAACTGTCAGTGCTGTTTCAGCGACGTTGGTCGCAATAATGATACGGCGACCTTTACCGCTTGGACTGAAAATCTTTTGCTGCTCAGCCAGTGCCAAACGTGCATATAAAGGCAATACTTCGGTATGACGAGGGCCATACTTCTGTAAGGTTTCCTGTAACTCACGAATTTCCTGTTCTGTACTGGCGAAAACCAGAATATCGGCATACTCAGGATGGCCTTTGCTTTCCGCATCAGCAAAACATTCTTCGACAGCTTGTACCACGGCACGCGGTAGATTTTCTTCAAAGTCATCAAACTCATCATCGTCACTGCCAACGATGCTCAGTTCTGAAATCGGACGATAACGCACTTCAACAGGAAAACTACGACCTTCGACTTCAAAAATCGGCGCGTCATAGAAATATTGGCTAAAACGGTTTACATCTAGCGTTGCTGAAGTGACGATTACTTTTAAATCAGGGCGCTTCGGTAAAAGCTGCTTGAGATAGCCCATGATAAAGTCAATATTGAGTGAGCGTTCGTGTGCCTCATCGATAATGATGGTGTCGTATTTTGATAAGAACCGGTCATTGGTCAGCTCAGCCAACAAGATACCATCGGTCATCAAACGAACAATCGAGTCTTGTGAGCCTTGCTCGTTAAAACGGATTTTAAAACCGATTGATTCACCGAGTTTTTCACCGACCTCTTCGGCAATACGCTGCGAAACACTACGCGCTGCCAGACGACGTGGCTGAGTATGACCAATCATACCCGTAAGACCACGCCCTGCTAGCATGGCAATTTGTGGAAGCTGTGTAGTTTTACCCGAACCCGTTTCACCCGCCACAATAATGACCTGATGTTTTTGAATCGCTTCAATCAAACGATCTGCATACTGGGTAACAGGTAAATCCTGATTGAGTTTAATCGTGGGGAGGCGTGCAAGGCGTTGCTTGACCTTGTGGTTAGACTGTTCAAACAGTTTTTCGATGTCTGCTGGTTGTGTTTTTTTATCTTTGCGCAGTCGATTTAAACGGTGACGGTCACGTGCCATAACCAATTGATCTACATTTAAATGACTCTGCACTGAACAGCTTTCCTGAAAAATAAACTAATCGGCTATTTTACGCCTTAAAGCCTTGCTATGCAAAGAAACTGCATCAATTTCCTGCTGATCTTGATACAGTCCCCTCCATTCAGCTTAGGGTTTCGGTGACTGGTCGAAGCGTTTCCGCAAGCGTTTGACATATTTTTTAAACGGCCAAGTGAACTGCTTCACAAAACTATTCGGGATTTTATAGCCCACTGTCCCATAAACACTTGCCAGATGATTCGGCATATACACACTTTTAAACAGCACATCATAAAATGGGATAAATGCAGCATAATTCTTATCAATCGCAGGTTTTTCAGATGAATGATGCCAATGATGAAACTCAGGTGTAGCAATCAACCAACGTAAATATGGGAAACGGAAACGCACATTGGAATGAATAAAAATCGCGTGAAATGAAATAAAAATCAGATAGGCAAATACAGCAGACGTATGGAAACCTAATAAAAATATCGGCAACGTTGCAATAAAGCGGGTCATCAACACTTCAACCACATGCAGGCGTGAAGAAGCCAGCCAGTCCATATATTCCGTAGAATGATGAATGGCATGGAAACGCCACAAAAAATTGACCTCATGCATGGCACGATGTAGCCAGTACACCACGAAATCCACCACAATCAACAATTCAATAAACTGCAACCAGATTGGCTGCGCCTGCACATAAGGTACGATCGGGTTATTCGGCAAATGAGTAATCCAGTACTGGATCGGCATTACAGTTAAAAAGCTAAATAGTTGAATGCCGATATGGCTGAACATGAAATATTTCATATCCGTCACCCACCCGACTCTCAGGATTTTCTGTTCGGGATTTTTGGCAAAAAAACCTTCTAGAGGAATAAAAATCAGCGCCAGAATCACCAGCGTGAGGACAAAATAATCAATTCCTGCATAAAAAGGCACGCTGGGTAACATCGGCGCCTTGATCACACCACAACCTAAAACAGCAGCGACCAGAGCAAAACATAAACCATAAAAGCCATAGCGGTTCTGACGAATAATGGAACTAAACGCGCCAAAACCGACACTCAGGATAATGCCGCCCATGAGGCTAAAATAAAATATATCATAATTTTTTGCATAAAATGGTCGTAACTCAGGTGTCGTCATCACCGAAGGAAACAGAAAACACAATGCGCCAAACAGACAAAGTAGGCCTAAAGACAGGGAAAGAAACGCACTAATTTTTCCCAAGCCCGCATTGAGTTCCAGATTTTCAAATTTAGCTCTTAATTGATCAGTCATTGTCGGTATAAATTTCACTCTGGATGCCAGCACATCATGCTGATGCATATCACATTATAATTTTTCTCAAATAGATACTATTTAGTATTTCAAAGAGTTACAGCTCATTTTAGACAAACACTTATTGAACCACAAGATCAATCTATGATCAGCTTCCTGTCTTGGCAGGTATTCCTATTCTTAACTCAACAACAAGAACATAAATAGATAACATCTTGTGCAGTTTCATCCCTTTCATGTCTACCCCCCTCATTCTCTAAAGCATCTGTAAATATTGGAGAAAGTTTAAGCGTATATCTTGGTTTTTTATATATTTTTAGATTTTTTCAATTTTACCCTTGAATTTTAACAGCGTAGACTTCATGTTGTTATGCACATTAGTTTTCAGATGTTTTGTCATGTTTGCTTCATTTTTATGTCGTCAAATAGAGCAGATATCTTTGGGTGAAAGTCGTTTTGATTGAGTTATTCAATTTTCCGATTTTAGTCATGTAAAAATACTATTTCCCCAATAACTAAAAATTATTTATTCTAGACCTCGTAAACAAGTAAGGCGTTAGCCTCTCAATAAAACCTCAATCATGGAGACAATGATGAGCTTAATTAATACTGAAGTTAAACCATTTAAAGCAACTGCGTACCACAACGGTCAATTTGTTGACGTATCTGAAGCAGATCTTAAAGGCAAATGGTCTGTTGTATTCTTCTACCCAGCTGACTTTACTTTTGTATGTCCAACTGAGTTAGGCGACCTTGCTGACAACTATGCTGAATTCCAAAAATTAGGCGTTGAAATCTATGGCGTGTCTACTGACACTCACTTCACGCACAAAGCTTGGCACGACACTTCAGACGTTATTGGTAAAATCCAATACCCATTGATCGGCGATCCAACTTGGACACTTTCTAAAAACTTCGACGTATTAATCGAAGCTGCTGGTCTTGCTGACCGTGGTACTTTCGTAATCGATCCAGAAGGCAAAATCCAAATCGTTGAAATCAACGCTGGTGGTATCGGCCGTGACGCATCTGAACTTCTTCGTAAAGTAAAAGCTGCTCAATACGTTCACGCTCACCCTGGTGAAGTTTGCCCAGCGAAATGGAAAGAAGGCGAAGCTACACTTGCTCCATCTATCGACTTAGTTGGTAAAATCTAATTATTTAGATTAAACCCAATGGTCAGAAACCACCCTTTTTAGGGTGGTTTCTTTTTGTCTGCCTTCTTTAAAAATACTCCCTTAATCCCGCCTAAATTTTATAGCTAATTTTTTACAATTCTTATACTTATAAGTTTATAGCCAGTCTCATTTATCAATTGTCAGATGATTGGAGTTGGAGTACTGTCAAATCATGAAACACCAGAGTTGTTAAATATGTACTAAAAGATCAAATCAATATGGGGACGAATATATGGAAAAATCTGTTGTTGTAACCTCTTGGAAATACGATGTTTCTTCACGCTATTTAAAAATCTTTTATAGCAATGGCTCAGGCGAGCTTTACCATCCCGTTCCAGAGTTTATCTACAATAACTTGCTTCGCACCAATGATAAAACCGCCTTTGTGCATAAATATCTTGAATTTGATCTGCATTTTAAACGACTCTGTATTTCAGCTTAAAGCATAAAAAAAATCAGCCCTTATGGGCTGATCTGTTATTTAGCGTTGGCTCATTTAAGCCACATCTTGCTGCTCAGTATATTTTTCTAACATCTTTTGCTTGGCTTCGGGATAGACATTGATTCTTTCCAGATTGCCTTGATAGTGCTGTACCACACGATCATCCATAATTTTTGACCACCATGATGGAATAAATGCGGGCAAAATCATTGCACCATACCCTGCGGGTAACTGAGGCGCATCTTCAAAGTGGCGTAAGGTCTGAAAGCTTCGGGTCGGATTAGCGTGATGATCGGAGTGGCGTTGTAACTGGTATAAGAACAAATTGGTCACCACATTATTATTGTTCCAGCTATGCTCAGGCAAAGTCCTTTCGTATTGACCGTTGGCCTTTTTCTCACGCTTCAAACCATAGTGTTCAATATAATTTACCGACTCAAACAAGGTAATCGCATAAGCCGCTTGCGTCAGTTGAAAAGGCACAGAACGCAGACCAAATTTACTCAGCATCGCCGCATGGTACACAGCCGACATTGCCCAACCATGAATCAACTCATTTTCCTTACAGAAAAAAGGCAATTTCTTACGCTCTAAGCGATTCTTTTCAATCTCGATCGCCGATTTAAAGCTGCCAATCACAGTACGTGGTAAAAATTTCCAGAAGCTTTCACCAAATTGTGACGATGCAGGATCTTCAGGTGTCGCAACACGACGATGATGTCCATAAGGATGTTCGATTCGGAAATGGTTATAGCCCGATGGCGCTAAAGCCAAATGCGAAAGATAGTGTTCCAGACGCCCTGTTTTATGGCTCAATTCATGTGCGGTATTAATCGCAATGCCATTGACCATGCCCACCAAGGTTCCCAATAACACCTGATCTGCGACTGGGGTATCTTTACGACTAGCAAGATAAGCCCCATAAAGATTTGCAGCATATTGCAGTGGAATATACAGTTTCACAATTCGTGCATAATACGGATCAGCCTCAAGACCTGCAATCGCCTCTACGGGTGGGTTTTCCGTATCTTCACCAATGAATTTATCTAGCGTTGGAATCACGCCATGTAAAAACAACGGGCCAAATGAAGCAAAGATTTTTTTAGTTTTTTTCGGGCCAAACTGATAACCCGCCAAACCACTCATGGCAATAGCAGGAACAGCCAAACCCAATAACCACAAATGACGTTTTTTATCTTTAAATGTTGTCGTTGCTTGCGCTACATCAAGCTGAGTATGCATATTCATTAGAATTCCCTCAATCAAACACATCTGTTTTGCTTGAATTGATTGTGTCCTTTTGCAGCAACCCTATATTATCATTTTAAGACTTGCTATTATCATTTTAAGACTTTACTGGGTTTTTATTGTGCAAAAGCAGCAGATCCCTGTTATTCCATCACGTTATTATTCACGACTGATTGAAATATTGATCGCGACTCATCAATATAACAATGACGTGTTGATCGCTTTGCAGCAACAACTGGCAACAACAGAACTGTTGTCCATTCAACAGATTGAGCAATTTATTGAAATTGGTTTAAGTCTGCCCAATACCCACGATCTGGCCTTTGAACTGGGTAAAAATCTTAAACTCAGCTCGCATAGTCTGGTGGGTTATGCGCTGATGACCAGTCCGAATCTGGAGCATGCGCTCAAATTAATTGCCCAGTATTTTAGATTGATTATGCCAAGTTTTAAGCTCAGCATTCAGGTGCCAGCCCATCAACAAAAGGTTGAACTGTTATTTGAACCGATCTTGCAAATGAATAAACAATGTTTGGCCTTTCATATCGAAGCCATTGCGGTAGCCTTTTACTATAGTCTGCTCGAGTTGGCTGGTCAGCAGTTGCAACGTTATCAAATTTATCTAAGTATCCCCGAACCGAGTTACCAAGAACGTTATCTCTCTTTAATCAAAGCCAATTTTCACTTTAACTACACTTGGCTCTCAGGAATCCGTGTCGTTATTGACCAGCAACAACTTGCACTGCCTTTGCCTTTGGCAGACGCGCATAGTTTAAAAGTAGTTGAACAACGCTGTCAGGAACAAATCCAGAAGATTTATCATCAAGGTGAAATTGTGGAATGGGTCAGTATGATGCTCAGACAAGCCAATCAAGTCCCCACCTTAACTGAATGTGCCAAAGTCTTAAATATTTCTACAAAAACGCTGCAACGCTATTTGCAGCAGCAAGGTGTTGAATTTCAGGCATTAAAACAGCAGATCAGCACTGAACGTGCCATTGATTTGTTAGAGAATTCTAGCTTTACCATTACAGCGATTGCTTATGAACTGGGTTATTCCAACCCTGCCAATTTTACCCGTGCCTTTAATAAAGTGATGAGTTGTAGTCCACAAGCGTATCGCTTAAACCACCAAGATAAAATCAATTCACTTCAAGATCACCATACATAAGCCCGCACCAATCGGCAAAGTTGTACTCATGTAATGTTCATCATTCTTGATCAATTCCAGAAAGGTTTTTACTTCGGCAGCATGAGAAATTACGTTATCAATAATCAAGGTACTACCCGCGTTTTGTAATAAACGCTTTAAATCAGCCCAGTAATTCACGTAATGAATACGCTCTGCATCCAGTAAAATAAAATCAAAGGGTTCACTGGCTTGCGCCAGAAAATCCGCTGCATCGCCTACCCAGAAATCAATTTGCTGTTCTAACTCAAATTCTTCTGCATATTTTTTCGCTTGAGCACTGCGTAAAGGATCAATTTCTACGGTTTGAACATTGCCATCTACTGCTTGGGCAGCCTCAGCCAACCATAAGGTTGAATAACCAGTAGAAGTGCCAATTTCCAGAATACGTTTTGATTGCTGGCAACGAATCAACATTGCCAATAATTTTGCCGACTCAGCTTCAATATTCCGATAGCGACTCAGACGATCAGACTGTTGTGCATCATGTTGCTTGAGCTGATCATATAAATCAGAAATACGTTTTAAGAATACACTACTGGTCATCTCTGACTCCCCAAATGCCAAGTCGGCAAATTACGCTTAGGTCGCTTGAATCAATTTAAAACGGGGCTGGATTTGTCCATCAGCCAGTTGAACCGTTTCAGTAAACATTGCCAATGGGCGTACCCACATTGAATAATCGCCATATAAGCATTGATACACGACCAGCTCCTCTTCAGTTTCACTATGACGAGCAACATGAAAGACCTGATAAAGTTGCCCTTTATAATGTTGATAGATGCCGCGCTGTAATGCCATATTGCTTATCCTCTATTTATGCCACGCAATGATTGCAGTTGTATAACAAGTTTGATTGTACTGATTTTTTTATCGAAAGATACATTTCAAAATTCAACGGATAAATTAAAAATTCAAAAAACCGATCAAAACAATAAAAACATACTGTTTTACCTATTTATGGTTTTTACGTACTATAGCCTCATTGAATGAATTTACTGATTTAAAAGTCTTAGGGTTTGGAGTCACACATGTTAGATCAAAATATTAAAACTCAATTAAAAGCTTATTTAGAACGTTTAGAAAGTCCGATCGAACTGGTTGCTGCTTTAGATGACTCAGATAAAGCAGAAAAAATCAAAGAACTGGTGACTGAAATTGCTGAACTTTCTGATCAGGTTACTGCGCGTTTTGACGGTTCAAACGCTCGCCGTCCTAGCTTCGGTGTAGCGAAAGCCGGTGAACAACCGCGTGTATTCTTTGCTGGCTTACCGATGGGACATGAGTTTACCTCTTTGATCTTGGCATTGTTACAAGTGTCTGGTTATGCACCGAAAGTATCTGATGAAGTATTAACACAGATCAAAGGCTTAAACTTGACTGCAAACTTTGATGTGTTTGTTTCATTGAGCTGCCATAACTGTCCAGATGTAGTACAAGCACTTAACCTCATTGCAATCAATAACCCAAATACCACAGCGACCATGATTGATGGTGCTTTCTTCCAGGATGAAGTGGAAGAACGCAAAATCCTAGCTGTACCAATGGTATTCCAAGACAATGAACATATCGGTCAAGGTCGTATGACTTTGGAAGAAATCGTTGCCAAGCTCGATACCAACTCTGCCGAGAAAGATGCAGCGGCCATCAATGCCAAAGATGCGTTTGATGTATTGGTGATTGGTGGTGGCCCTGCAGGTGGTACTGCGGCGATCTATGCAGCACGTAAAGGCATTAAAACAGGTATTGTGGCTGAACGCTTTGGCGGTCAGGTGATGGATACCATGGACATCGAAAACTTTACTACTGTGCAAAAAACAGTAGGCCCTAAGTTTGCTCAGGATATGGAAGCGCATGTCCGTGAATACGGCGTGGATATCATGAACCTGCAACGTGTTAGCAAGATCACAGGTGCAGATCAAACCGCAAACGGTCTGGTTGAAGTTGAATTGGAAAATGGTGCCAAGCTTGAATCGAAAACCATCATTCTTTCAACTGGTGCACGCTGGAGAGAAATGAATGTTCCGGGTGAAGCAGAATACCGTACTCGTGGTGTCGCGTATTGCCCACACTGTGATGGCCCATTGTTTAAAGGCAAACGTGTTGCGGTGATCGGTGGTGGTAACTCGGGTGTTGAAGCCGCGATTGACCTTGCAGGAATCGTTGAGCATGTGACTCTGGTTGAATTCGATACCAAGCTTCGTGCCGATCAAGTGTTACAAGACAAGTTAAACAGCTTGCCAAATACCACGGTGATCATGAATGCATTGAGTACAGAAGTGGTCGGTGATGGTGCTCAAGTAACGGCATTAAAATACAAAGACCGTGCGACTGATGTTGAACATACGGTTGAGCTTGCAGGGATCTTTGTACAGATTGGGTTATTACCAAACACAGATTTCTTAAAGAACAGTGCTGTCGAGTTGAGCAACCGTGGTGAGATCGTGATTAATGATCGTAACGAAACCAGTGTTAAGGGTGTATTTGCTGCTGGTGACTGTACTACCGTGCCATACAAGCAAATTATCATTGCCACAGGTGAAGGCGCTAAAGCATCACTTTCTGCCTTTGATTATATGATCCGTTCTGGCGTATAAACTGATTTAAAAATAAGACACGCACTTATATTGACCGATGTAAGTGCGTGTTTTTACAAATTTTCAACTTTATTCTTTGTGCAGTTTATGGTTATATTTTTGGTATCCATTCCTATTGGATGCCACAAAGAAAAGGAAATAGACAATGAATAAATTACTTGTTGCATTAGGTCTTGCTGCTACTGTTGCGCTTGTAGGCTGTAATAAAGATAAAGCACCTGAAACAGGCGCGACCACGGGTGAACATTTAGAACACGCTGCTGATCAAGCTGGCGCAGATATTAAAGACGCAACTCAAAATGCGACTAACGATGTTGCAACTGCTGTAGATACAGCGGGTGATCAAATTGATGCTGCTGCTGATCACACTGCAACGGCGACTGCTGAAGCTGCTGCAAAAACTGAAGCTGCTGCACGTGATGCAACCACTAAAGTTGCTGGTGCTGTAGAATCAGGCGCTGCTGATGTGAAAGAAAAAGCTCAACAATAATTTTGTTGAAATAAAAAAGCCTCTGTAAACAGAGGCTTTTTTATTGGCTTGTATTAACTCAACAGCCCTTCATCACGCATCGCAATCTGAACCGATTGACGCTCAGCAATTTTATTACGTAGCGCTACGATATGGATATATGGTGTTAAATCATGTTCGATATGGTTTGACCAGTTGGTTAACACAAACAAATAGGCATCTGCTGGACCAAAATTATCATCGACCAGATAATCACAATCCCAACCCGCCAGATAGTCATCGATATATTTCAATAAACGATCCACTTCAGCATATGCCTTGGTCTTCTCATCGTCAGTCAGTTTACCGGTGAAGAAAACTGCATAAGCATCATGCAGTTCCGAATTCAAATATCCTAACCATTCAAGTACTTTTGCTCTTCCCATCCCTGATGGCGGAATCAAGTCCTGTTTTGGATCGTGTTGCGCCAAAAACGGTAAAATCGCAACATTCTCGGTTAAAATCAAACCTGGATTAATTTCCAAAGCGGGTACATAACCCTTTGGATTAATCTCGTAATAATCTGCACCTTTTGAGGTTTTATGTGTTTTTAGATCAACGCGTTCTAAATCAAAATCGACATTTATTTCATTTAAAATAATATGGGCTGCCAATGAGCATGCACCAGGTGAATAATACAACTTCATAATTGATCCTTGTTATCTAACAACTTATGCTCTAGAACGTTCCTACGAAACTCGAGAACAGAATAACTCAAACTTATAATAGCTTTCATGCTAAGAACATCTACACCACTACTATTAATGAATTTTTTTCTGCCTTGCAAGTTATATTCCGTGACGATTGATTAATTTATGAAAAAACTCACCCAAACTCGTCACGGATATACCGTTACGCTCTGCCAAAAAGTTTGCCTAACCATTCCAAAAGTGAATTTAAGAACGCTGTAATGACACTTTTTGGATGCTCAGGTTCCAGTTGCGAATCGGCTGATTTCATATCCAGATCAACAATCACAGGATCATGGTCTGAAGAACGATATGCATCGGCTGAGAAGAACAGCTCCTTTTGCTCATCGGTTTTATATTCTTCGTTATAGTCCAGTACCGTTGGCTCATCCGCATTGATATGCCATGCAAAGGTTTTGATCACACGCTTATAAAGGTTGGCATCCGCAATGGCATGATCCAGATTACCTGCCCCACCATAACCCTCAGTATTACTCGACACACCAAAGACATAGCTATAGGCATTGGCACCCTCACCGACCTTATGATCATTCAATAACACTTTATAATTGGCTTTCTCAAACGTCAGGATTGGATCTTCTTTAGCATAGCTGTTCATATCACCCAATAATAAAATATTCGGATTTTTGACTTGAGTTGGATTCTTGGCAATCCATTGCGTTAATTGTTCAACCGCTTTCACACGCGTTGGATTCCAGCAGCCTTGTCCATCTTTTTGATCAGCATCTAAAGAATTGGCATCTACACCAGAACAGCCTTTCGACTTAAGATGGTTTGGAATGACCGTAAAAATCTGTCCGCCCTGCACGGGTTTAAATGACTGTGCAATCGTGCTACGGTTTTTATCCCCCAAATCCAATACAGCGGCTTTATTAACAGGTTGCACACGTTTAGCGTTATAAATAATTGCGACGGCAATGACATCGGTACCAAGCTGATTCAAACCTTCAGGAATCACATATTTCCAGTCTGGGCCTAGCGCCTTGGTTAAATTAGCAATAGCACTGTCACTGCCATAACCATTGTTGGCAATCTCCATCAAGCCATATACATCAGCATCAATTGATTTCAATGCATTGACGATTTTGGCATGTTGCTTGTCAAATTCAGCTTTGCTATTGGCACCACGTTCAGTTGGGAAGCCATTTTTACCATTGTCATAGTTGAGTACATTAAATGCAGCTACACGGACATGTTTGCTTTGTTTAGCGGCGATGCTCGTGCGTGGATTAGAACTACTCACCACTTCTGGCAAGTTCGCCCCCGCTATCGGTTGTACGCGCCATGCATTAAAGCGATATTCCAAAATACCTTGAGTATTTTTTAACTGATATCCTGAACGTAGCGTATTTAAGGCACTAAAGTTTTGCGGTAACCACGGTGCCCGATTCTGGTTGTTATAGCCATCATCAAAAATAATCTTGGACAGCAGGTTTTGTTGCGCTAAGGCTTTTGCTTCATTCGACAGTGCTGGATACAGATTGGTTGGAATAAACAAACGGCCAAGGCTTAAAGATAATTCACCATAGCGCCCAAAATTATAGTTTTCACTGACAGTCAGTGTTTGCGGGAACTTGACCAGCATACCTTGATAACGCTTTGGTGAGTTCCCCGTAGCATCAGTTAAGCTGTTAAATGGCAAATTCAATGCAATTGGCTGGACCTGATCTGCCATATTCTGGTTACAGGTGAGAATATCCTGTTGTAACTGATCAATCTGAAGCTGGTTTTGATAACTGGTCAAACGACCACGTAGAATGACTTCATCGCCGATCTGTCCACCTTTCACTGTACTGCTCGCAGGAATATAGACAAAGATGGCATTACTAACATTTGGCATGGCTTTGCTATCAGGCGTTTGTACATAAAAACCTGAGAAGCCATTGTTATAACGATAATCCCCTGTAATCACCCCTCGAATGGTATAGCTTTGGTCTTGTGTTGAGTCTGCCAATTTTGCAATCGGCGTATCGCTACTACTACAGCTTACATTTTCAGTAACAGGTGGAGTTGTGGTTGACCCTGTTAAATTGGAAAAATCATTGCGATCTGTCCATGCCTGCCAAGATTGATCCAGATCAAATGGACTGGTTGGATCAATACTCACCACAGGATTTTCGGTCTGTGTGCGTTTAAAGCTGTTGCCCATACTAAAAACAGTTGTGCCCCAACCATTTGTAGGACGTTCACCAATGCGGCCAAAACGATCTATAGGTGTACCGCGATACAGCAAAACAACCGCATCATCGCCATTAAAGGATAAGCCAGCAACCTGATTCACCTTATTTCCTAATTGCGCTTGTAATTCTGAACGGCCGATCAGGAATTTTTGTTTGCTAGCTAAACTGCCCTGTAAGGGAAATGCTGCGGTTTTAACGGTGCCACCATTATTAAACTGCTGGATTTCATAATCCGCCAGATTCACCGTAGTTGCATCTGGATTATAGATTTCCAGTCCCTTTTTATTACTACTGCCATCGACATATTGGCTAAACATCAATTGTGCATGTGCAGCAGAAAAGATTGAAGATACGCCTAATAAACCTAGACAAATGGCGATCGAATGATATTTAAAATTATTCATGATTTTTTACTTAGTGTTTAAATTGCCATTAGGCTATGCAAGTTCTGTGACAGCACCATGAAGATTTTTTGACAAATTTTCATCATTTTCAAAAATAATCAGCGAAATAAAATCACTTAAAAGTTTGACTTGTCCACCTGAGCACTTAAAATACGGCATTTCTATATTTATATCTCCAGAATCATGTCAAACGATCAGTTAGAAACGCAAATTACGGAACTCGACAATTTGCCTGAGCACCGTGAAATTGTGACGTTTATGCGTCGTTCAGCTCCGCTCAATACTTCACAACGTACTGCTTTAGAAGATTATCGTGATTTAATTTTGGAATACCCTATTGGTGATTTACGTCAACATTTTGAACACCCTGAACGCCCATTAACCGTTGAAATCGGTTTTGGTATGGGTCGTTCTTTGGTATTAATGGCAAAAGCCAATCCTGAACGTAACTTTGTCGGAATCGAAGTGCATGTGCCTGGTATTGCACAGTGTGTCTATGAAGCCGGTATGGCTGGCTTGAAGAACCTGTTTGTACTAGATGCAGATGCAATTCAGGTGTTACGTGAAATGCCAGACAACAGCATTAATTGCGTACAGCTTTACTTCCCAGATCCGTGGCAGAAGAAGCGTCACTTTAAACGTCGTTTTGTGATTCATGAACGTATGCAACTGGTTGAACAAAAGCTTGAGTTGGGTGGGACTTTCCATGCAGCGACAGACTGGGAACCGTATGCAGAGTGGATGCTTGATATCCTAGACAATCGTCCTGATATGGAAAATCTGGCAGGTAAAGGTAATAGCTATCCTCGCCCAGAATGGCGTCCAGTGACCAAATTTGAACGTCGTGGTCTTGAATCTGGTCATAAAATTAATGACTTTATTTTTAAGAAAATTAAATAAGCTGATTTAGTTTTCGAAGGAAGCCACTAAATGTTTAGTGGCTTTTTTATTATCATATTTTGCTCGTAAAACGAATAATTATTTAAAAATAATAAATTGCCTTTAAATATTACCTAACACAAATTAACTTCCCTATTTTAATCAAATTGATTAAGATTTCCTCTAATTAAATTTAAGCAATTGATTTTCTTATAATGAAAAAGCAGAAGCTATTCTTTATTTTATTCTCTAGCCTAGCTTTAAGTGCTTGTGGCAAATCACCTGAAACGAATCAGAAAGTCGTAAAGCCTTCTGCTGAGCTACAACAAAAAATTCAGCAGCTAGGCGAAAAAACTAAAAAGAATATGATCTTTGTTGAAGGGGTTCTTTTATGATGGGCGACTTTGGCTCGGTAACCCGTAAAGACAAACTTCCGATTACGGTTCTTTATGCTACTATGCCACTGCATAAAGTCACACTGGATAACTATAGCCGAATGCCTATAAAACCACTTTTGATGACAAGCATAGCTTATGCTATCTATATTTAAAGATATGGGGGTCAATATGAAAATTATCTTTCTATTCTTAACCGTTATTCTAGTTGGTTGTAATGCTTCGAATAAAAATGACAATGAAAAAAAATATACTAAAATCTATGAAAAATATAGTCATCATCTAAATGAATTAACAGCAGATGAGTTAAATGAATATGCGGCTTTACTGTATTATAAGGATCTAACAGATCAAGCAATATTTAGTTTTGATGAAAAAAGTGATGATGAAATCCAAGCTATTAAAGAAAAATCTATAAAAAATAATAAGGAAATAGAACAGTTATTTAAAAAAGCTGCTGATCATGGCAGTACATTAGCAAAAGTTAATTTAGCGAAAATATACACACAAACGCACTATGAATATTACAATCAAGACATAGATCAACAAGATCCCAATCAAGCTCCGAATGTTGTTCCAGTTATTTTCCAACTTTATAAAGAGGCTGCTGAGAATGGCAATGCGGATGCACAATTTAAATTAGGTGAATGTTACACTGTTGGATGGGGTACTACGATTGATTATCATAAAGCCATGTATTGGTATAAAAAATCAGCACAACAAGGCAATCCTGCTGCTATGAATAATATTGGCATGTTGTATCAACGAGGTTTGGGCGTAGAAAAAAATGGTGAAATATCAACAGACTGGTATATTAAAGCTGCCAACTTGGGTTATAGCCTAGCACAACACAATATGTTTCAGAATTATTATAATGGGCAAAATGGCCTACCAGAAAATGAAGAAAAAGCTATGAAATGGCGAGAGAAGTGCTCTTATAGATCAGAAGAAATCCCAATACAGCCTGTTTTTGATTTAGATTTTAATATTACAGAAACCTATCCAAATAAATGTAAAGAAGATTAAATATAATTTGATAGAGAGATAAGTATCTTATATGACCAAATTTTCTATTGAACCTCTAAGATATATTTGACTAAATCAAGATTTCCCCTCTATCAAATACTAAATTTTTAATTAAATTTAATTAATATAAATTTGCTGTTCGATGTCTGCTGATTTACTTAAATAGCTTACAATACATACAATTCAATGATTTTCAATAAGATGATGAAACGAAATATAGCTGTTATTTTATTCTCAAGCCTACAGGTAGGAATGCCTATGGACTTGCCAACTGAAGCACAATGGGAATATGTTGCACGTAATAAAGGTCAATACACAGCATTTGCAACCAATACAGGAAAAATAGAACCAGAAAAAAATCTATGGTCTAAAAAACAATATGATAAATATACTTTAAGATATAATCCAAACAGTTTAGTAAATATACCTGTGCTTGGGCAAACACCTCCAAACCCTTTAGGTTTTCATGATCTGGTCACCAATAATTATGAATGGATGAATGATTGGTACGATAAAGATTATTATAAAAACTCACCAGTTGATAATCCAATAGGACCTAAGTCGGGTACTGAAAAGGTATTACGTAGCACCTCCCCTATGGGTGCCGATAATTTAATGATGGCTGATGGACTCAATATTGCAAGAGCGCACGCTCAGCCCAAATCAAATGAAGAGAATAAAATGACTTATCGTTTATATGGTGTGCGTTGCGTCGCCAATCTTCCACATCCTTTTTAAGTCAGCATTCAATTTTAGGTTTTAAAAAATGATTAAACCCACTCTTATTGCTATTATATTTTCTAGCACTGCCTTAACCGCGTGTGCAAAACCAGCTTCAGATTCTAACCAAAAGACACAAGCATCAATTGCCCAGAAAAACCTGTCTGCCGAACAACAAAAGCAATTACAGCAACTCCTGGAAAAAACTAAAAAAAATCTCATTTTGGTGAAGGGTGGAACTTTTATGATGGGTGATTTCGGCCCTGAACATAGTATCGATAAACTTCCTTACGACGGCAAAGGTGACAGTAGCCCCTTACATAAAGTCACTTTAGATGACTTTTATTTAAGTGCTACCAAAGCCACTTATGCCGATTTTGATATTTATACTGATATCACTGGACAAAAGCCTATTGGTGTTTTTGATGAATTTTCAATTCAAGAACGTGTTCCTACAGCCGCTGCAGGAATTAACTGGCAACAAGGCCGAGACTATTGCCAATGGCTTGGTCAACAACTTAACTTAAAAATGGATTTGCCTACAGAAGCCCAATGGGAATATGCTGCCCGTAATCGTGGTCAATATGTTCTTTATGCAACCGACAATGGCAAAATGGATATTGGTCGTAATATCTGGAGCTTTGAGCAGAAAAAAGCCTCTAATAGAAAATTCAAAGCAAGAAAAAATGTATCTACACTCCATCAATTTCCTCCAAGCCCTTTAGGCTTTTATGACATGCTTACCGACAACTATGAATGGATACTAGACTGGTATGATCCTGAATATTACAGTAAGGCCCCTGAAAAAAATCCGAAAGGCCCTGCAACAGGTACATTAAAAGTTGTACGTAGTTCTGCGCCTGATGATGGTCAAAATATGCATATGGGAGGAAAGGGCTTAACTATGCAACGCCATGCCATAGATCCAGTAGCAGATCCTAAACTTATAGAGTATTACTCTAAAAAAGACTACCCATTTGATTATAATCAAAATAATTCAGTACGTTGTGCAACTCATCACTAAACATATAAAAGATGTGCTTTTAAAAATTTATATACACATGGAAGAAAAATGGCGTTTTCCATAAATAGTATTAACACAATACGTCTTTATAGAAGATTAACTTTGTTATAAAGTAGGTTTTTAATATATACAACCCAATGATTTTCAATAAGATGATGAAACGGAATATAGCTGTTATTTTATTTTCAAGCATTGCTTTAAGTGCTTGTGCAAAAACGAACGAAACCCATCAAAAAGCCGCTCCTCCCTCACCCGAACTACAACAAAAAATTCAAAAATTGGTGGAAAAAACCAAAAAGAATATGATCTTTGTTGAAGGTGGTAGCTACCTGATGGGCGATTTTGGGCTAGTCACTCCTGAACTTGAAAAAACAGTGCCTGACAGCATGGCGATCAAGAATCCTAGAGGCAATACCGAAAAACCCGATCACCTGCCTTTCTCACCGGGCAATGACAATAAGGCTTTGCATAAAGTAACACTGAGTAGCTTTAATATGAGTGCCTATAAAACAACATTAGAAGACTTTAACATTTTTACTGAGGCAACCGCACAACCTAAGAGCTATTACAATGAACTCTTTACTCCAGAGATCGCCCATGAAATTGCGACAGGGATGGATTGGCAACAAGCCAAAGATTATTGCCAATGGTTGGGACAACAAGTAGGAACGCCTATGGACCTACCGACTGAAGCACAATGGGAATATGTTGCACGCAATAAAGGCCAATATACTGTCTTTGCAACTAATACAGGCAAAGTAGAACCGGAGAAGAACTTATGGGAAGTAAATCAATATGCTGACTATAGGCATACTTATCACCCAGATACTGTGCTAAATATTCCAGTTATTGGTAAGACACCTCCAAATCCATTAGGTTTTTATGACCTAGCCACCAATAATTATGAATGGATGAATGACTGGTACGATAAAGATTATTACAAAAATTCGTCTATTGTGAATCCAACAGGCCCCAAGTCTGGAACTGAAAAAGTATTGCGTAGCACAGCTCCTATGGGTGCCGATAATTTAATGATGGCTGATGGTCTTAATATAGAAAGAGCACATGCCCTACCAAAATCAAATCAAGAAGATAAAATGACCTATCGTTTATATGGGGTACGTTGTGTCGCTAATCTTCAACAACCTATTAAATAACTTTAAGCTGTATATGAACCATCTGAATTCTGTTCATAATTAGCTGCAATAAATAATTCTGCCTCAGTACCATCTACTTCAATAGATGGTACTGTTTCAGTATCTAAGGCAACTAAAGCATCTGCGTTGATAATACTTGGTTGTTCAATCATTTTCTCTCTTAATTTTTTCAACTCTCTAGGATTATTCATTGGTGCTTTTTCATGTAAGGGAATAGTTTTTACGATTTTAGAGCGTAGCTTTATATATTGCTCCACATATTCGCTACCACGACCCACCGTATCTGAATTAATTGTGTATTCTTTGAGAATATCTGATAACTGAGACCAAACACCATCATGTAAAAAGACTAAAAGTTGTTTTTCTAAATATCTAATACTTACATCTGATTTTTTACCATCAATTGACATTCGTTGCAGTACATTAAACCATTCACCCTCTGTTGCAATCGTTTCAAAAATCGCAATCACGGCCTGTTTATGCGTGGGTAAATACGGAGAAATTGGAGAACTAGGTTTATCCACCCAATGCGTCACTTTATTATGACGCGTCATTTGATAGATCAACATGCCTTTTGCATCAGGAGTAGCTGATTTCAACCATGGCGATTGTCGTTTAATTTTATTTGCTAGATCAACCGAGTTTTCTGCAATGGAATATTTCATATTAAATTTTTGAAATTCCCCAGTAATATCATTTAAAGCTTGCGCAACCCTTGAATCACTTCCTAGAGCAATGACAGCCACCTGACTTAAATTCTCAAATGCCCCTTGAGCAATAAAGCGCAATAATCTAAATTGAGCACGACTAAGTTGATAATGTACCCACTTTAATACTTCGATAACTTGACCAGTATTAATGGCAAAATCCAATGCACCTTTTGCCCCTAAACCAACACACAAAGCAGCTTTTGCTCTAAAACGGAATTCATTTCGCTTTGACCAATAAAATAATTTAAAATTCACCCCAGCTCCTAAACCTGCACTTACAGCAAAGTCTACCGCTAGCGTAGCTAAAGATTTGAACTCTTTTTCTTCGGGTGAAAGCCACTGGAACTCACCGGATGGTTTAATTCCCGCTTCAGCACCAGCGAAAGCCTCAATTTGCCCTTGCGCATTGGCACCACTCCCCGGAATAATAGTTTCATCTCGGTCCATCGGTACAAATCGGGGACGGTTCTCTCCCATATTATTAGCAAGCGACGGATTTCGGTTTCGTCTACCGTTAGCAGACAATTGTTGCTGTCCATCTTTGCTATAGCTGACCTCTAGACCAATACCCGCAGCTACTTTTGCACCAGCAAAACCATAAAGTTCCATACCAATAACAAATCGGAAGGCCCCTAAGTCGATATCTTCAAAATTCAGCATCCAGCCTTTATCACAAGGAATAACATAATTCGCTTTAGCCTTTCCTTCGAACAAAACTAACTTTCCTTGAGCATTGACATTTGCCTTGGCACTCACCTCTCCACTTTCAGGCTTCCAACTCACACTTGAAGATAAGCCAGCGCCACCAACACATCTTAGCCATTGTGATTGGATATCAACGGTTAAACTATCTGAAAGTTTAATTTGTTCAACAAAGCCTGCACTAAAAGCAGAGAAATCCCAAATTTTAGTCCCTGTTTGCTTTGAATATTTGGCTAAATCCAGACTGACTTTTTTAAACTCATTATGGATGGCTTGCTCACTAATTTTCTTAAAGTCTTGCTTTACATCTTTCAGTTTTTTTAACTCAGTCCCTAAAACGGTGACCTTAAAACTTTCTTTGTTCTTCTTCTTTTGTTGCAGTTGCATATATCTATCAGTACGTAAATACCGACGTCTGAAATCAAACTCTTGCGTATTTCCATTTGGGTTTTTCTTCTGACGGGCTTCAAAAGTAATCACTTCTGTTAGATCTGCTGCTTTTTTAAAATTTTTATTCAGCTCTTCTTCAATTTTTTTCTCTGCTTCCTTTATTTCCTCTTCTGCTTTTTTAACATTAGAAACGCTACCAGATTTTATTGCTTCAGCTAATTTATTCTTAGCATCAAAAGAGTTTCCAAATAATTTATCTAACTTTGAACTTTCCTTTTCAAACTCAGCATAATCCTCAGCTGAGAGGACGATCATCTCTTCTCGATGCATATTTAAAATAACAGGCGGCTTTCCACTACCCTGCACAGCAATTGTTGTATCTGTAGGTTTTTTCGTGATTTTAGCAACGGACTTCAACTGAACAGGCACATAATTTTTTGGGCTGAGCGTGGCAAAGTGCTGGATGTCTCTCTTATCTGGCTGAATATCCCTATTCAAAAATTTAAATTTTACAAATATAACCTCGCCTTTTGGAGAATACAAAGGTGGTGTAAAACCATTTTTATCTACGACATTAACTTTAACATTTGGTAAGCTAATTTTCTTTTCATTACCATCTTTATCAAAGGTAAAAGTTTCAAATGAAATATTTTCAGATAGTTTAGTACCTCTAAAGCCTTCTATTTTATAGCGATAATATTGTTTAATTTGGTAATCTAAGGTTTTGGTACCCTGCCACTCACTTTTAATCTGTATTCCAGAATTACCATTAATATTCGTAGCCTTTTCCCATTTTGATTCACTTCGCTTAACCCAAAGATCATAATCTCCAATAGGTAAGTCCATTTCTTTAGTAAAACCTTTTATATCAGTTTTACCTTTACGATTAAGTAATAAAGTCATAAACGCAGAGTTACTTTCTTGTTGCCCAAGGTTTTTCATTAAACCTTGTCCTGCGATTGGTTTAACCTTTTGCCCAAGAATAGATTTCATATCTAATTGTGGATTAGGGAGTTTATGATCAATTTGTTTTTGTACAGGAAATTTTATTGGTTCATCTGGGCCTTTACCTTTTTCCACTATAGAATAATCCATTCCATGACAAGGGATCGTATCATCATCAGGTAATACATTAATAAATAATTTTAATTTAATCTTACTCATCATTTATTCTTCTTCAAAAGTTACAAAACCATCATGAACATGATCTTCCAAACTAATTTGGACTTGCTGAGGCCCTTTAGTCGTGATCTTCTGTGTTTTACCTTGACCATCTGTTACGCCACTAATCATTTCTCCATTTTGCAAAATCATCAAATACTTTCTATTTTTCAATGGATTTCCGTCCATATCTTTTGCAACATAGGTTAAATGATAATCTGGCAACATGGCCAACTCTGGGCTTTTCGTGGTGACTTTTGCTCCCCCCATAAACAAATGCTGCCCAGCCTTCACTTCAAACTTGCCACCTGTGGTTGGGAAAATCCCTGAACCATCCAGCTTGATCTGAGACCCGCCCGCAGTAATCACAATCTCTTTCGGACTACTGATCTCAATGCGGTCTTCTGTTGAAATAATTTGAATTCCTTGCTTGGCAAGTAAATCCATTCCATCTGACTGAGCCTGAACTTCAAACTTACCTTTGGCAGCGACCTGTTTAATACCATTTTGCGCGGCAAACAGGCTCGCTTTACCACTAACATGGGCTACTAGATTCTTTTGCGTACTTAGATTAATACTGTCGCCTGCAAACTGATTGATCTGCCCATCCGCAGATAAATGAATATCTTCATTGGTGCTCAGGCCAATACCTTCCGGGGAACTCAATAACAGCATCGCTTTATTAAACTTAGCAATATCAGCTTCAATTTCATCAGCAAATGCTTTCAACTGATCCAATGATTCAATTTCATCGGTCTGCTGATTCTTGGCCACCTCACTTAAGGCTTTGGCATTGCTCTGGTTGCCTTCAAGTTGTTGTTTGGCTGGCTGGGCATCAAGGTGTTCGCCTTGCGCCTGATCCTGTTTATGCGTGGAAACGAGTAGTCCTTCTCCAGCTCGGACTGCACCCCATTGATCGGTACGCAGCTCAAACCCTTCACCGCGGTCTTCACTTTCGGCCTTGTCTTTAGGATGGCTCAGTTTACCTAAGTTAAGTTGGCTGGCAGCGTGGCTGCTTTGTAGTTGGGCACTAATTTGTCCTGTGGTGTCATCAAAACGCAGTTGGTTAAAGCCCTCGCCTTGGTATTCCTTGGACTTGATCCCTGCCAGTTTCTTGGTGTCTGGCAGCTTGCCTGCATTGTCGAACTTGGTTGGGCTGCGTTGGGCTTCGTGAATGCGCCCCACCACAAACGGACGGTCAATATTGCCATCAAAGAAGTCGATGACCACGATTTCATTGATACGGGGCAGAAAGCGTGCACCATAGCCTTCGCCTGCCCAAGGCGTCAGAACATCAACCCAAGCTGAGTCGGTGTCATTGTCATTAGCACCTGCACCACCATCATGGCTGTGGTCTTCATTGCGGGTAAACAGGAAGCGGACTTTAATCCGCCCCCATTCATCGACATGGATTTCTTCGCCATTTGGGCCCACTACTTTGGCGCGTTGTGGGGATGCTGCTGGACGGTGTTGTAATGGGTTGTATTTGGGTACAGTTTTGATGCTACGGCGTTGTAGAATTAACTGGTTAGCTTGGCGCTCGTCATTCTCTTTGCTTTGCCAATGACTTTGTGCCAGTAGCTGATTAATCTGCTGCTGTAGATCTTTGGGTAAGTTATTCTGGTTATAGAACTGTTTGCCTGTGATCAGGAATTCTTTGTCTGCGCCACTGTGCTGGTCAATCTCAGGGTGTTCTGCCAGTTCAAACCAGTACCCCACATGGGTATCACGCACGGTAGTCTTCGCCACGAACTGTTTGGATTGTAGATCGTAGTATTGTCCGAGGTTCTGATTGAGCTTTTCAATTTGTGCATTGCCAGATTGGGTTGCGCCATCTTCACCATTGATATCTTGCATCCATGCCGGTGAGAAGTGCCATGCCTGTTCTAAACCAAGGCTGGCATTGTCGTGTTGTTCACTATGCTTGTGTGTGCTCTGTACACTGCCTGCACCTTCTTCTTGTTCCAGTGCATCGGCTTGCCAGCGTTGCACATGCACCGCACTTGGTTGTAATGAGCGTTGCCCCACTAAACTGGTCATGCTGTCGTATTGTTCAGTAGCACTACTGCGGTGGTAGCGAATATGGCGACGGTCTAAGGCTTGGTACTGGCTATTGTCATCAATTAAACGAAGTTTCTGGGCCTGAATCTGTTCGCTGGCACTACCGACTTTTAGCTTTGATTCATCGACCAGCCAGTTAATCCCTTCACTACGCATCAGACGGGTCAGAAAGTCATAGTCGCTTTCATTGGATTGCATGATAAATGGACGGACGTCATAGTCTTGGCTGAGTCCGCTTAAATCAAGCGTTAAACTCGAGGCAAATAAGGGGCTTTTTTGTTGCCATTCTTTGAATATGATTTCCACCACATCACGCACGCTTTTATTCATAAACACGCGGCTGTTACGGCGTTGTTTCCACAGTGCGGTTGGGTCTTCGAGCGTGAGTTTATAGAGTGTTAAGCTACCGTCAGATTGGCCTTGTAAGGCTTGAGTGATAATCCCCGTGACACGGCTCAGTTGCCCTTGATCGGTAACGGTGTCAATTGCGGCTTGGCTGCCAATAAATTGTTTGAGTGGAATGGCAGCATTGGTCGATAAACAGATCAGCTCTGCCTTAGAGCCAGCGTTTAATTCATGCTGGCCATCAATACGCTGCAGGAAGACTTGGGAATTTAAATTTTGATTTGAAAACTGAATATGGATCGCACGTTTCTGTGCTGTGAGGCCTAAACTTTCCAAGGCTTGAAATATATTACTCAACATATTTTTTATAAAATATTTACTCAAATTTTCCGCATTTTATACAAAATAGACAAATTTGTCTATTTTGTATAATTATCGTTACTCTTGATTTATATGGCGTTTATAAATTCCTTCACTCATCAAAGCATAGATATTTTCCAGATCGTTACGTTGTGTCTCTGCTAATAAATGGCGCTGCATCTTTAATATATTCTGATCACCGCGCATTGCAGGCCCTGTCTGCATTTGTTTAGGGTCATTCTGGGTTGCCTTATTCGCAGTTTCCATAATTAAAGGATATAGCAAACTAAAATCAACCTGCTCGGCATCTACAATTTGTTTTGCCATGTCATAGCAATAATTGCTGAAATTACAAGCAAATACAGCCGACAAATGTAAAGTTTGTCTTTGCTTAGAACTATATTGATAGACACGATGGCTTAAACTGTTTGCTAATTCTGTCAAAAAAGCTAAATCCTGCTGCTCAGCAGCCTCAACAAACAAAGGGGTTTCTGCCCAATTAACTTCCCTATCAAAACTAAAGGTTTGCAAGGGATAAAACACACCAGCTCGATAATGAGTATTTTGTAGAACAGATAAACTGGTGCTGCCCGAGGTATGTACAATCAGATTATCTGGTAAATAAGCTGTAATCGACTCAATTACGCTGGAAATGGCCTGATCACTTACGGCAATAATTACCAAATCTACCTGTGGATCAAGTTGATTAACCTGATTAATCGCTTGAGCATTTACTTGATCTGCAAGGGTCTCAGCATGATGTAAGTTTCGGCTAAACACTTGCACAATCTGATGTTGCTGTTTTAAAGCTCGAGCTAAATGTGTCGCAACCCGCCCTGCACCAATCAATGTAATTTTCATAAACTTTATCTAAGCACGTGATTTGCTTAAGCATGCCAATAAAAAAAGGACGAATCAATTCGTCCTTTTCTACTTGTTTATTTAATTGACATTATTTAGGTAAACAATCCGTTCAATCGTGCGTTGAATAAAGCATTTGGTATATTGCATGTCCTGATCTTGCTGATGCATCGCATCATTCCAGTAACCCGCCTGTTTCTGATAAGTTTCCCGATCTTTTTCAGGAGTATCATAAACACTCTTCTGTGACAGCACTTTACAATCCACATCACGTTTCTCGAACCAGTCTGACTGATCCTGCTGTAACTGAGCTTTTTGTTCAGGACTGAACTTATCCCACGTCTGATTTAAACGTTCCACCTGTTTTGCCTTTTCAGCATCCAGCTCTTTGTTACGAATATTCATGGCCTTTTGCGCCAGATCCATTTGAGCAGATGACTTTGCATCATACTCCTGCTGGGCCTTTTCACTATTCTGTTCAATCAGGCGGTTTTCTTTTAAATACGCCATGTAATGCACGGCTTTGGTCGCCATAAACACAACACCATCAATAACGGCGTTTTGATCTGGAATATTCAGCACCACACCGTCTTTATCGGTTTTGGTCAGGTTATAAGAAAACTCACCACGCAACTGATCATCTTCAAGCTTTAATGGATAGTCACTATCCGAGAAATAATCACCTAAAGTATAAGTCGACTGGCCTTCATCCTCACCATCTCTTTGATATTTCTGCTCTTCGAGATAAGCATTTTCAGCACGTTTCTGTAAGCCTTTCGGGAATGAAATCACCAATTCACTATCACAATCCAGTAATGTTTTTGATGCTTGCTCACTGTCGCTATTATCTAAAGTACGGACATTTTTTATTTCAAATTTTAATCCCTTGTTAATTTTATCTAAAATTTCATAATCAGCCTGATATTCGCTTTCTCGCAAACTTCGCTCAATTTGCTTTAAATAATCTTTCTTTAAAGCTGCCTGAATATTATTCAAGTTATCTTGATTGGTACAACTCCATTCTGAAACGGCTGTATCAATATTTTCAACTTTCTCTTTGGGTTTGAATTTATCGCATCCTGTTAATAAAATTGCTGTCGTTAATGTGGTGAATATCAAAAACTTATTCATATTAATTACCCCGTTATCTTATTTTTCGGGCGTATTCTACTCAATTTAATTCGATCTATTCGAGTCTTTTCTTTGACTTTATTTAAATTAATTTTTGAGATAAGACTATAAATGTAATGATAAGTCAAAATAAAAGGAGCTATTATCCTAATAGCTCCTTTAAAGTATTGCATCATTCCAAATTTAAGGTGTGATGGAGAACTCAATACGACGGTTTTTAAAACGCCCTTCTTCCGTTGTATTATCTGCAACTGGATTATCTGCACCATGCCCAACTGCTGTTAGCTGGTCAGCAGCAACACCCTGACTCACCAAATAATCCACTACCGCTTGGGCACGTTTTTGCGATAACGTTTTATTACTGTTCGCGTTACCTGTTGAGTCGGTATAACCCGCCACAGTCAATTTCGCATCTTTGGTATTTTTCATTAATGCCGCAGCTTTATCCAGAATAGCTTTGTTTTCATCTGGAATCTGGTTTGAACCTGTAGAGAAATTAATAATCTGTAGGTTTAATGCCTTGATCACATCATTAATATCAACCTGATTGGCATCAATATTTGCCAAAGCATCTTGTGCAGCATTTAAACTATGACTCACAGAGTCAGCAGCAGTCATTGGTGCTTCAACCACCACTTCGGTATTGGGCACCAAAGCTTTAATTTTGCCAAGTAAATCGTTAAGTTGATTCGCATCTCCACCTTTCAAGGTGATCTTGTCACCAATCCAGTCCAGAGAAACATTCGGTACGCCTTTCAGCAGACCTAATACGCCAGCAAGGCCCGCCTGATCCATAAAGGTTCCAGCATGTTTTGTTGCAGTATCAACGGTACATTCCTGATTTGCAGAAAAAACCTCTTTGACTTTGGCCTGTATAGTCGCCAAAAATCCTTGATCCCCGACACCCACCTGACATTGGGCAAGATTGCCTGAACCATCGGTGCTTAAAGATAATGTCGCTGGTGCAGCATCTGCCGCAACTTCTGAGGCTGAATTTGTATCATGAGTTACAGGTGCAGTCGCCTGTTTGTTTTGACAAGACTTCCACAACCAAGCCACCAGTAAACCGAGAATAATCAAGGCCACAATAGGTAGCCATGCACGAGACTTAGGTCCCGTCGCTGCCGAAGTATTGGCAAAGTTAGAAGTAGCAGCAGATGCGCTCGACACCAACCCGAGTGGCGCCAATAGACCAACTGCCCATGCTGGCAATAATGAACGGATCGAATCCATATGTTGTTTTAAATAGTTCACAATACTTTGCGTATCATTGCCAGCTTCACTGGTTAAAGCGGCCAGACTTTTTGGAATCGCTTGAGTTAACGTTTGTTCTGTTTCAGCACTGGAAAGTTGCCCATTACTTAAATTGGTCAGAAGCGCATTTTTGACTTGGTCGTTATGCCCTAATAAATCTGATAGTGAGGGCGAAATAGAATCTTTTAATTTCTGAATGAGTTCAGGTTTTGCCGCTAAAATAGAAAGTAAAATGGGATAGAACCTAGATAAAAGAGCACTTTTTTCATTCACTAGACCGTCTTGATCACTCACGATCATCGAAGTCACTTTCTGCTTTAACAGTTCCATTGGGTTTATTGACATTGTTATTCACTCCAACACATTAAATTTATAATATTCAGAACACTCAAGAAAAAAGCGAAGCTCAAGTGAACTGCTGCTTTTTCATTCTAATCTTTTGTATTTTTTTTATTCATTTTTATATAATTTAAATACAATACTTACATCACAATTTACAAAGAAAAATAAGAAATGCGCATCTTTTTTAACAATTGGTACAATATTATTAAATCTAAAAGTTACCTTCTCCTCTTCACAATTATCTATTTTTATATTTAAAATCAGAAGATTATAAAAATAAGGAACTCACGCCAAACTATACATTCAAACCAGCAAGCATCATTTACTTAAATGATATAAAAAAATCAGGGAAAAGCCAAAAAGCACTGTAAAAAGTGGAAAGATCTTGTTCTGCTTTTTTGTAGGAGGCACGATAGGAATAGCGGGAATAACGTCTAGCAATTGCTCTTTAATATAGGTTTCATTTAATTGTGCCAAAACTTCGGTAGTCCAGCTCGGCAATAAAGAATAAATCGATGCTTTATGATCTCTTAAATAATAAATGATCGCCATCGCATCATTGCCCACTTCATTGGATAAAACCGCCAGACTTTTAGGAATAGCCCGATTTAAGGTAATTTCCACCTCAGCTACAGACACCTTTCCCGCGGCCAGTCTCAACAACAATGCATTCTTAACACGCTCATTTTCTTCCAGCAAATCAAAAATAGAAGGCGTAAGTTTTTCTCTTAACTTATCGACCAGCTCGGGTTTTTCTAGAAAACGATAAAGTAAGATAGGATAAAACCTTGATAAAACATCATTTTTTTCATTCACCAGACTGGTTTGATCATTTACAATCACAGATGAAACTTTCTGTTTAAGTAATTCCATAGGATGTATAGACATCGTATTAAGCTCCAATTATTAGAATGGCTTATTTCTCTTTTTTATAATTTTATGTAAGGCATATCTCATTTATATAATTACTTTAATCTATTTTTTCTAGTTTTTATCTATTCTGTAAAATTTAAATACAATATCTACATCACATTTTACAAAGCGGAATAGGACTTAGCTCCTATTCCGCTGCATAAACAAACTTTTGCTTTACACGAAAGTAGTCACAACTTTACCTGTCAATTGCTGACCAATAAGTGGTGTATTCTTACCTTGTGAAAGAATGCTTTCTTTAGATACAGTCCATTGTAGTTCGGGATCAACCAATACCCAGCCTGCTTCCTGTATCCAGCGTTCTGTCATATTGGCAACTTGTGCTGGTGTCGAAGTGACTTTTGCCACCCATTCCAACGGGTCAAACAGTCCTTCCTGAATCAGTTGCACGCCTAGAGCGACATAAGTATCAAATGCAGTAATCCCTGGTTGAGTTTCCGCAAAAGGTGCCATTTTCGCAGAGCTGCTCAAAGGCTCATGATGGGTACAGATTGCGTCAATCACACCTTCTTTTACGCCCTGACGCAATAACTCTTTATCCTGTTCCGAACGCAATGGCGGGCGCACATGTGCAAGTGAATTAAAGCCATCGGTCAATTGCTCGGTGAGATGTAACTGATGCATCGCGACATCCGCAGTCACAGGTAAGCCTTTGGCCTTTGCTGCACGAATCAAATCGACCGATGCGCCGCAAGACAATAAACCAAAATGTGCTTTCACACCAGTTGCTTCAATCATCAAAAGATATTTAGCAATCGCAACAGTTTCCGCAATCGCTGGAATCATCGGTAGACCTTGGCGAGAAGCAATAAAACCTTCATGCGCACAACCATCTTTGGCGATTTGCGGTTCTTCTGCATAGAACACCACGGTTAAACCCAAGCCTGCGGCATATTCAAGGGTACGGATCACCACATCATCATTTTCAAATGCAGCATTGGCATTTGAAACAGCAGTGCAGCCACCCTTCTTTAAACTTGCCATATTGGCAGGTTGCTTACCATTTAAACCTTGCGTTTGTGCACCAATAATATGTAGATAAATTCCACCATCCAGTTGAGCTTTTTCGATCAGACCGTGGATCAAGGCACCATTATCTTGCACGATTGGTTTTGAATCTGGTGGCGTAATGACATGCAAAATACCATTGGCACGTGCAGCTTTTCCTTCCGACTTTAAGGTCCCATGCTGTTGCTGACCCGGCTCACGCATTCGTGCGCACAAGTCCACCATGGTTGGCATTAACCATTTGCCTTGACCATTGATGGTTTCATCCACCTGATCAACGGCATCAATACGCTTACCATTTTCGATATAAACCGTTTGCACCTGATCAGTCTGTTGAATTGGATCGAGCACACGGACATTTTCAATTTTTACAATACTCATGTGATCTATCCCTTATAGTGCAATCGCTTCAATTAAACCTTGTTCTTGTAACTGCCCTTGCATCGCAAGTGCCAGTACAGCCATACGAACCGCAATACCGTTGGTGACCTGTTTTAAAATCACAGACTGATCCCCATCTGCCACGCTTGAATCAATTTCAACGCCACGGTTCATTGGGCCAGGATGCATCACGATACAATCAGGTTTTGCCAGCGCCAGACGTTCTTTGTTTAAACCATACATTTTGTAGAATTCGGCCTGTGATGATAAGGCTGGTGAATCAATACGTTCATTTTGAATACGTAAAGCAATAATCACATCGCAATCTTTCACACCTTCATCCATTTTATTAAACAGACGAACATGCTCACCATATTCATTAAAACCCACTGGCAATAAAGTATTTGGTGCAATTACACGAATGTCTTTACAGCCCAATGTTTGCAGCGCTGCTACATTCGAACGTGCTACACGTGAATGTTTGATGTCACCAATAATGGCGACTGTCAGCTCTTCAAATGGTTTCTTGGTCTCACGGCGAATGGTCAACATGTCCAGCATGGCCTGAGTTGGATGTGCGTGACGACCATCACCTGCATTGATAATCGCGACATTCGGACAGACATCTTTGGCAATAAAATGAGCTGCACCCGATGAAGAATGACGTACCACGAAAATATCCGCCGCCATGGCTTCCAGATTCCACAATGTATCGCGTAGCGTTTCACCTTTTGAGGTACTTGAACGTGCAATATCGATATTCAAGACATTGGCAGACAAACGTTTTGCTGCTGCTTCAAAAGTGGTACGGGTACGGGTGGAGTTTTCAAAGAAGAGATTCATTACCGTCAGTCCTTCAAGTAACGGACGGTTGATCAAATTATTATTTTCATCTAAAAAGCTTTGCGCTGTATCTAAAATCTTGGTCAAGGTTTCTTTAGAAAGACCCTCAATTGTTAAAAAGTGCTTTAGATTTCCTTGTTGATTGAGCTGAATCTGACTCAAAGTATGCAATGCCGCCAAGTGCATAAGAGATTCCTAACACGTTAAGTTAACGCATTATACAGACTTTAGATTTGGTGCGTAGTTGAAGTTTTCAGCACTTAAGTAAAAAAAGGATGTAATTTCCCCCTTACATCCTTTTTATAATCTATAGCTTATGTGACTTATAACTTAACGTAATGCACCAATATAGTGATGATGAACCTGAGCCTGATAAATTTCTTCCTCGGTTACTTCTATTGAATAAGAATCTGGCGCGACTTCTTTTTGAAGATCTGACGTGTTCTCCTTTACTATAGAAACAGGCTCAGGATATAGCTCGACCAATGGACTCAAGCGTGCCACAAAGCGCTCTAATTCTGGATCTTGAGTATCGAGAGCAATGCCCAGCACATGTTTGGCATAATCCTTATTATTCACCAGATACATCACATCAATTACACGCCCACAAACACGTCTTAAACGGACATACATTTGAGTGGCAATCGTAAATGCCTCAGCATTGACCAAAACTTCGTTCTTCATCACATTCTCCCAGCCTTCAAATTTAAATGCTTAAATTTCATTCGCTTTAAGTAAAATTATTTGCCAATGAATGGAATACTAAAAAGCAAAAGCTGTACCAATTATTCAAATCATGGTTAAAACCGCCCGATCAATTTAAAAAATCATGCTTAATCACGGCCTATCAATGAAAAATTTGCATCGAAACGATGATAAAGCTGACAATCACACAAATATGCACCGACAGAACAAACAAAAATCAGTTAAAATAGCCGATTGCTGAACTGCTTTTTTGGAAATGTGCATGAATTCTACACAACGTCTGACAAACTATTGGGTGACCTGTGCGGATGGACTTGAAACCTTATTACAACAAGAACTCGAACAGTTAGGGATTCAAGACATTCAACGCTTCGCTGGACGTTTGGTTTTTAAAGGCACACTCGAAAATGCATATCGCATTTGTATGTGGTCGCGTCTCGCCTCTCGCGTACTTTTACCGATTCATACACATGAACTAGAACATACACATGACGCCCGTGATGTCGCTGAAGAACTCTATGAAGGTGCGATCAGCTTTGACTGGTCTTTGATTTTTGCACCACAAAGTACCTTTGCGATTCGCTTGCACGTTGAACGTGAAATTAAGGTTAATACTCAATTCGCGACGCTCCGTGTAAAAGATGGTGTAGTTGATTCTTTTATGGAAGCTGTGGGCAAACGTCCAAGTATTGATATCAAGCAACCAGAAATTACCCTCTATGTATTGGCGGGTAAAACCGAGCATACCTACTGCCTAGATTTATCTGGTGATTCTTTACATAAACGCGGCTATCGTCGTTTTATGACCGATGCACCGATTAAAGAAAACTTGGCTGCAGCAATTTTACAAAAAGCACAACTTGCGCAATATCAGCCCGATATTATTCTTGATCCAATGTGTGGTTCAGGTACATTTATTATTGAATCGCTTTTGATCCTGACTGATCGTGCTCCAGGTCTAGTTCGCCGTTTTGGTTTTAATGGCTGGCATGGACATGACCATGAATTATGGATGTCTCTCAAAGCCGAAGCTGCTGAGCGTCATGAAAAAGCCTTACAGCAGCCATTACCGCAATTCTATGCTTATGATGCAGATTGGGAAGCAGTAAAAGCGACACGCCAAAACATTATCGCTGCGGGTTTTGAAAAGTTACTTGATCAAATCCAGATTGAAGAACGCACTTTGGCAGACTGGGATGATTTCCATGCCGAAGGTAAAAAAGCCTTTATCGTCACCAACCCACCGTATGGTGAGCGTTTAGGCGATAAAGCATCGAATCGTTCTTTGTATCTAGGCTTATCTGCCTTACTTCAAAAGAATTTCCCAAATCAGCGCGCAGCAATTATTGCGGCTCAAATTGAGCAGGCAGATGTACTGGCATTTAACGATCCACAAACCTTACGTTTGATGAATGGTAAATTACCAATTTATACCCGTTTTGGTACGGTAAAACCTGCGACTGTCACGCAACCCTTCTTGGCAAATTGGCAGCCACAACAATTCGAAGCGATTGAAGGCGCCGAAGACTTTACCAACCGTTTGCAAAAAAATATGCAAACTTTGAAAAAGTGGGCAGTGAAGGAAAATGTCTATTGCTTACGCTTATACGATGCAGATTTACCAGACTTTAATATCGCAGTTGATTTGTATGGTGATAAATTGCATGTACAAGAATATGCACCACCAAAGAAAATTGACCCAGAAAAAGCAAAAAAACGTTTTAACCTTGGTCTTGCTGCAATCCGTGCAGTAACGGGTCTAAATCGTGATGCCATCTTTATTAAAACCCGTGCTCGTCAAGCTGGAACGAATCAGTACACCAAACAAAGTACTGCATCTAAACGCTTTATCGTACAAGAAGGCGATGCACGTATCTTGGTGAATCTGACTGATTATCTTGATACAGGTTTGTTCCTTGATCACCGCCAGATTCGTTTGCGCATTGCCAAAGAAGCGCGCGGCAAGCACTTCCTTAATCTGTATAGCTATACCTCTACTGCTAGCCTGCATGCCGCTTTAGGTGGTGCAGCGAGCACAACCAGTGTCGATTTATCGAATACCTATTTGAGCTGGTCAAAAGAGAACTTTGTGCTGAATGGTTTAACCGTAGATCATGCAGATGAACAACATATGTTCTTCTCCAGTGACTGTTTTGAGTGGTTAAAAGAAGGTCATGAGCAATACGATCTCATCTTCATTGATCCACCAACCTTCTCTAACTCGAAGAAGTTCTACGGTACTTTTGATGTGCAACGCGACCACGTTTCATTGCTTAAACGTGCCATGAATCGCTTAACCAGCGATGGTACGCTCTACTTCTCAAATAACTATCGTGGTTTTGAGCTAGACGAAGAGATTGAAGCCATGTATCAGGTCGAAGAAATCACTTCTGAAACCATCGGACTAGATTTCAAACGTAATCAAAAAATCCATCGTGCCTGGAAAATTCAGCACCCAAGTATTTAAGTGTTTTGAGTATTCACCGAAAGGTAATTTTGCTTTTTTTTACGTTCGGTGAGTCAAACTCATAAATCATAAAGCGATCAGGAGCCTCAGCATGGGGTTTTATGGTCGCTTTTCTTTTCTCACGAACATCCATCACCGTGGTTTTTTTCTGTTCTTCGTAAGCCGAAAAACCGCCTTCGGCAAGCATACTGACACGAATTTCACGTAAATTCCGATCACTCAACACACGCTGTGAACGCCAGCGTTCCTCCGCAGGCTTTAATGCATCTTGTTGGGCTTTGATAATGATACTTGGCAAGGCATTATTTAATGCACCTGTTTGCAAAGACAAGGTTCCCTCAGGCAATGGCTGTGCAGCATGTCCGATAGAAGATAAAGCGGCGAACAACAAAATTACACACGTACCTGTGCAATGATGTCTGTTATTTTGCATTTTAATTCATCCTGAATTTTTTTCTTATTTGTTTTGAAGCTATCAAGTTTTTATAGACGTGGCAATGTCATTGGTAATATTCCTGTAAAAATCTGACCAGATGCACCAACATAAAAAAAGATGGTGACTTTCATCACCATCTTTTTGGGGTAAAACATTAAAACTTCCACTTAGCTCAGTTTTAACTTATCAAATACCAGATGACCATTCTCACCTTTGATCAGGATATTGTCTCCAGGCTGGAACTCACCAGACAGGATTTTCTGAGCTAGACTATTTTCAACCTGTTGCTGAATCGCCCGTTTCAATGGACGCGCACCATATACAGGATCGAAACCAGCATCAATCAACAGATCAAAAGCAGTATCATCCACAGTTAAGCCCATATCACGTTCACTCAAACGTGTGCGTAAACGATCTAACTGAATGTCTGCAATACCACGAATCTGTGCTTTTTGCAGAGAATGGAAAATGACCAGCTCATCAATACGGTTGATAAACTCTGGACGGAAATGTTGCGTTACTGCACTCATCACCACTGCCCGTACTTCATCATCAGTTGCACCTTCTCCCAGTTCACGCACATCTTGCGAACCTAGGTTAGAGGTCATTACGATCACCGTGTTCTTAAAATCAACCACACGGCCTTGTGAGTCCGTTAAGCGACCATCATCCAATACTTGCAATAAGATATTGAATACATCTGGATGTGCTTTTTCCACCTCATCGAATAACACCACACTGTACGGCTTACGACGAACGGCTTCAGTTAAAACACCACCTTCTTCATAACCGACATAGCCTGGAGGCGCACCGACTAGACGGCTGACAGAATGTTTTTCCATGAATTCGGACATATCAATACGAATCATGGCATCGTCGCTGTCAAACAAGAAGTTAGCCAATGCTTTGGTTAACTCCGTTTTACCCACACCTGTCGGGCCAAGGAACAAGAATGACCCACTTGGACGGTTCGGGTCAGATAAACCTGCACGTGAACGGCGTACTGCATTGGAAACAGCAACCACAGCTTCATCCTGCCCAACAACACGGTTGTGTAAAAACTCTTCCATATTGAGAAGTTTTTCACGTTCACCTTGAAGCATTTTCGCCACAGGAATTCCTGTTGCCGCACTCACGACTTCAGCAATTTCATTTTCAGTGACTTTGGTACGAATCAGCTTCGGTTCTTCATTTTCCTCAGCAACTTCGGCCTGCTCCAGACGTTTTTGCAACTCTGGAATGACACCATATTGCAAGCGTGCAGCTTCAGCCAAATCACCTTCACGTTTGGCTTTTTCCAAAGCACTACGCGCCTGATCAAGTTCAACCTGTGCCTTCTTATCACCTTCAACCAGTGTTTTTTCAGCTTTCCAGATCTCTTCAAGATCGTTGTACTCTTTTTGCTTTTCAGCAATCTGTTGCTCAAGATGATTTACTTCGGCTTTACTACCCGCATCTTCATCTTTTTTCACCGCTTCCAATTGCATTTTCAACTGGATTAAACGGCGATCAAGTTTATCCAATGCTTCTGGCTTAGAATCAATTTCCATTTTAATCCGCGATGCAGCCTCATCAATCAGATCAATCGCCTTATCCGGTAACTGACGATCAGTAATATAACGATGAGACATCTTCGCCGCAGCAATAATGGCTGAGTCGAGAATTTGCACACCGTGATGGGTTGCATATTTTTCTTTAAGACCACGTAGGATCGCAATGGTATCTTCTACACTCGGCTCATCGACCAACACTTTCTGGAAACGACGTTCAAGCGCAGCATCTTTTTCGATGTATTGACGGTACTCATCTAAAGTAGTCGCGCCCACACAACGGAGTTCTCCACGCGCCAAAGCAGGTTTTAGCATATTACCTGCATCCATCGCGCCATCACCTTTACCTGCGCCAACAAGCGTATGCAACTCGTCAATAAACAGGATGATCTCACCTTCATGCTTCGCAAGATCTTTAAGGACTGCTTTTAAACGCTCCTCAAATTCACCACGATATTTTGCGCCCGCAAGTAATGAACCCAAGTCAAGTGAAAGCACACGCTTGTTCTTTAAGCTTTCTGGGACTTCGCCATTGATAATACGTTGTGCCAAACCTTCAACAATCGCTGTTTTACCCACCCCTGGTTCACCAATCAACACTGGGTTGTTTTTGGTACGGCGCGATAACACCTGAATGGTACGGCGAATCTCGTCATCACGGCCAATCACGGGATCAAGCTTGCCCGCTAAGGCACGTTCAGTTAAATCAATGGTGTATTTATTAAGTGAGTCACGTTGATCTTCATGATTATTGCTCATGACTTTGTCATTTCCTCGAATATTTTCAATTACTTTACGTAAACTATCTGGCGTAACACCCACGCCATTTAAAATGGTTTTGGTTTCGCCTGTTTCTGCCAGACCGAGTAATACCCAATCGGTTGATAAAAACTCATCACCTGCTTTCTGTGCATAACGGTCAGCTAAATTCAGCGCCTTTACCGCTTCAGGATTAAGATTGATATCACCCGTAGGATTTGCCAAGGTTGGCGCATTTTGCAGTGCTTGTTCCAGTTTCTGCTTTAACTCTGGTAAACGTGCACCCGCTTGTTGCAGCAAACTCAAATTGGCAGGTTCTTCCAATAAAGTAGAAAGAATATGAATACCTGCAATCGAGGTATGGTCTTTACCCATTGCCAATGATTGTGCATCTGAGAGTGCTTGCTGTAAGCGGTTTGTAAATTTTTCAAATCGCATTCTTGTTATTCCTCACAACAAATTTCTAACTTATCACTTAGATGGGAACGCTTTTCTAAATTTCAAATAAAAATTTATATATTTTTCAATATTTTATAAAATATTATGTAGATAAAACTCAGTAATAATATGGGTGTATAAACAATCTATTTCAAGTATCTTTTGTATAATTTTTCTGTCTATTCAATTCTGAACAAAATCATTATTGTGATTTTTGACCGAACGATTTAGCTTAACACTTTAGTTGATTCAAAATGATGCTCATGTACTTAAAAAAAATTTTACTCGGCGCAGCTTGCCTACTTCCTCTTCATTCGGCATTTGCCCAACTTCCACAAGATTCGCGCCGCGCTGGCGGGATTGCAGTCATTCCCTTGACAGCAAATACCACTCAAGTCTTTTATGAGCAAAAACCTGTACTCATTACACAAGAAGGCGCACAACGATATGCCCTGTTTGGCATTCCACTTTCTGCGCCATTAGGCAGTTTGAGCTTAACCACCAATGCTTCTCCGATTCAGATCCAAGTAACGCCATATCGCTATGCTGAACAACGTTTAAACGTCAAGAATCAGGATTATGTCAATCCTAATCAGGATCAGCTCGACCGCTATGCACGTGAAGCAAAAGAGCAAAATGATATTTATAGTTCATTTACTCAAAGTAACTGGAATACCTTTCCCAATTTCATCCGCCCTACCGCAGGTAAATTTAGCAACTCTTTTGGCAGAAAACGCTTTTTCAATGGAGAAGAACGCGCACCACATTCTGGCCTTGATATTCCAGCACCCGTAGGACAGAAAGTCGTAGCACCTGCGGATGGCGTTGTTGTAGGAACAGGCAATTATTTCTTTAATGGTAATACGGTACTGATTGATCATGGTCAGGGGCTGATCAGTATGTTCTGCCATCTCAGCAAAATTAATGTAGAGAAAGGCCAACGCATCCAGCAAGGTGAGATACTTGGGCTGGTTGGTAAAACAGGACGCGTAACAGGCCCTCATTTACACTGGGGAATGAGCCTGAATAATGCTCGGGTAGATCCACAATTATTTTTAAAATAAACAGAGCAACAAATAAAAAAGTGATCGGTTCAAAAACAGATCACTTTTTAGCAAAACTTAATAGTTTAAGCTTTATGCAGCTTCAATAATTTCGAAGTCGTGGGTAATTTCGACACCACCATCAGACAGCATTTTACTGGCTGAACAATATTTCTCAGCAGACAATTCGACTGCCTTTTCCACCTGTTTAGATTTCACAGCTTTACCAGTCACAACGAAGTGCAAATGAATTTTGGTAAACACCGCTGGAATGCTATCTGCTCTTTCTGCTTTAAGCTGACATACGACATCGGTCACATCTTGACGAGATTTCTTTAAAATAGTCACAATATCAAACGAAGCACACCCACCAAGTCCCATTAAAATCAATTCCATAGGACGTGGACCACGGTTTTCACCCCCATATTCGGCAGAACCATCCATCACCACACTGTGGCCACTTTCTGATTTTGCTTCAAAAGCAACATTCTCTAACCAATGTACACTTGTTTGCATTGCAACTACCCGAAAAACGTTATAAATTTACTCTGTTCTTGTACACTAACATAAAATGAGTTGATAAGGAATTTCATCTCTTCTGTGTAGAAAAGGCTCTTTCAAGGGTCTGTGCGATCGGTTTTATCCAAATTCGGAAATTTTAAGCATGACTTCAAATTTTTCACAACTTAGCACTGATGCTTTATCACCAGGTCAACTACCTGAATCAGTTAAAGCGCTGCTAAAACGTGCTCATATTAATAGATATCCTAAACGCACCACGATTGTTGACGCTGGAACGGAATCAAAATCACTGTATTTAATATTAAAAGGTTCAGTGTCAATTATCTTACGTGAAGATGACGAACGTGAAATCGTAGTTGCCTACTTAAATCCAGGCGACTTCTTTGGCGAAATGGGGCTTTTTGAAAAGAACCCTCAACGTACCGCAGAAGTACGTACACGCGATGTCTGCGAAATCGCAGAAATCACTTACGACAATTTCCACGAGTTAAGTAAACAATATCCAGACTTAAGCTATGCTGTGTTTGCTCAACTGGTTCGCCGTCTTAAAAACACCACACGTAAAGTGACCGATCTGGCATTTATTGATGTGTCTGGTCGTATCGCGCGTTGTTTAATTGACTTATCTGCTCAACCAGAGGCAATGATTCTGCCAAATGGTCGTCAGATTCGTATTACCCGTCAAGAGATTGGTCGTATTGTCGGTTGTTCTCGTGAAATGGTTGGACGTGTCCTCAAGACACTTGAAGATCAAGGCATGATTCAAACTGACGGTAAAGCCATCTTAATCTTTGATGCTTCTTTGGAAGAAAATGCTTTCCCTGAAGATGAGTATGATGACGAAGATTAATTTGATCTAAGATCAGATTAATCGCTATAAAGCCAGTGCAATGTCACTGGCTTTTATGTTTTAAATCAAAATTTATAACAATTGCTGATTACATAATTACAATGATTATAGAGGTATTCAGAATGTTAACTGGTGTAAACATTTTTTATAATCCACCGTGATCATGACTATATTCATAAGATACTGATTTGGAGAGAATAAGTATGAAGAAATTAGCTTTAAGCCTTTGCGCTGTAACTGTGATGACAATTTCTGGCTGCGCATCGTTCGCAGATATGGCAGGTGCGGACAGCGCGACTTTAAACGCGCAATCAGCACAAAGTTTCTCAAAAATGACTCAGGAAGCGCGTGCTAAAAACCAGTTGGATAGTAGCTCAAGTACATATCAACGTATCAACACCGTATTCAACCGCTTAAAGCCTTATGCGGATCAAATGAATCAGACAGGCCAACGTTTTGATTGGCAACTTGCGGTATTAAAATCTGATACGGTCAATGCTTATGTTGCACCAGGCGGTAAAGTGGTCTTCTATACAGGTATTGTTAATAAGCTCAACCTGACCAATGACGAAATTGCAGCGGTGATGGGCCATGAAATGACGCATGCCTTAGAAGAACATGCAAAGAGCAAAATCGGTGCCCAAGCGTTAACTAATCTTGCAATTGGGATTGGTAAATCTTATGCAGGCAACAGCATTGGTGATCTAGGTGGCGCTGCAATTGATTTAGGCAGTCAGGTTGGTATCGGTCTACCTTACTCACGCAACCTTGAAAGCCGTGCTGATTACGGCGGTTTAATGTTGATGGCAAAAGCAGGCTATAACCCGAATGCAGCAATCAGCCTGTGGGAAAAAATGAATCGCTTAGATGGCGCTGGTGGCAGTTCATTCTTGTCAACTCACCCATCAAATACCCAACGTATCAGCGATATGCGTAAAAACTTGCCAGCAGCGATGGCCGTTTATAATAAACGCCGCTAATCCATAGCATCAGCAGCATCTGCCCTTAAGTGCCTATGTGCATTTAAGGGCTTTTTTATTCGTACCTCTGACTCATCCACGCTAAGCTAACTGTAAGTGCAACATATGCGTTGCAATGGTATGACGGATATGATCTGGACGCGCATGAAAATAACGCTCACTCAAACCATCACCTGATAAATCTTCAATCACGTTATACCCCATTTCAGCAACAGCTTGATGCAATGCTTTCGGTCTAAATTGACCTTTTAATGGTTCTTTTAAAAATCGGGTAAATTGGGAGACAAATAAAGTTCCGAAACGTTCAACACCTTCCAGCTCCCGATAATCAATTGAGTAGTCCAGAACCACTTCACTTCCCTGTGCAGCAATTTTTGCAATGCTGGCTAAGGTATTGAGGGTTGTTTCTGGTTCAAGATAATGCGTTGTGCCCAACCACGAGAAAAAAGCTGCTTGATCTTGCTTCAACGAACTACGTGCCAAAGCGTCTGCAATCGATTCTTTTTCAAAATCGATTGCAACAAACTCCACATTCGCTGGGAGCTCTCCCAATTGTCGTAATTTATTTTGTTTTTCGGCTTGGGTATCAGGATGATCCACTTCGTAAATCTTGAGCTGAGGAAATTGTTGTGCCTGCCTCAAGGTAAATGAATCTAGTCCCGCACCCACCAAGACATATTGCTCGACACCACGTTCAATCGCTGCATAGAGCTGATCTTCTGCATAACGTGAACGTCCTACCACTTGTCCTGTTAATAAGCCCAAGGTGCGGTTAAACACGGAAGAGTTCATTAGCTTGACGGTTAATGGCGTGCTGAGCAATGCCTTCCAGCCTTTACTGGTTAGTTCGAATGCAAAAGGATCTGCAAAGACAGGATCTGCGGCATTCTGAAAATGATTGGCACGCAATGCAGCAGCCGCTTCCGCGGTTCGGCTTGATTGTCCTTCTTTCATTATTTTCCCCCATATTTCTTTCTATCTTGCAAAAAATAAGCAGCAAATTCCATCCTTAGATAAAATCTACTGCTCTTTGATGATTGATCTAGAATCAGTTGGTTTTTTCAGTCTGATAAGTCACTTGATAATCATTCAAGTCCATACGTTTTAAACGTTGCTTCAACTTTTTCAATGACCAAGGCCACGCTGCAAAGTTACGACCATTGGCATCTAAATAGTAACTCTTACATCCACCCGCATTAAACACGGTAGTTTTAAGATGTTTCTGTACCAATTCATTATGCTGCTTAATCACTTCAGGCTTAATGTTAAGTTTAGCAATGCCTTTGTCTCTGATTTTAAGTAGACCATCTACGATATAATCCAGCTGAGCTTCAGCCAAGCCAATAAATGAATCGTAAACCAGTACGTTAGGCCCCAATACCAAGAATGCATTCGGCACATTTTCAATGCTGGTACCCAAATAGGCTTCTGGCGAACTGCTTTTCCATAAATCATTCAGGCATTCGCCTTTTTCATTTGAAACACGTTTGCCAATCGGTGGATGAGACACCTCAAAGCCTGTTCCCCAAATAATCACGTCCACTTCATGACGCTCACCATTTGCTGAAACAACGGTATTGCCTTCGACCTTCACCAATCCATGTGGAATCAGTTTAGTATTCGGTTGTTGTAAAGCAGGATAATAGTTGTTGGCGAACAATAAACGTTTACAGCCAATGGTAAAGTTCGGCGTCACATTTTTACGTAGTTCAGGATCTTCAATCTGGAAGCGTAAAATCAGTTTTGCCAATTCACCCACAGGTTTTAACACAGCTGGATTACGTAAACCAAAGTTGATCGCATTTAGAGACTGGGCAACCGTTTTACGCCAAGTCTTTTGAATCAATGGAAACTTCTCAATCAGCGCCTTGCTGACATCACCCAAGTCAGTATCAGGTTTTGGCACCACCCACGGAGCAGTACGTTGATACACATACAGCTCTTTGGCTTTTGGCTGAATCTGCGGTACGAACTGAATAGCAGATGCACCTGTACCAATCACTGCAATACGTTTACCTGTCAAATCATAATCATGATTCCATTTAGCTGAATGGAACATTTCACCTTTAAAAGTTTCCAGTCCGTCAAGTTTTGGAATTTGTGCTTCAGTAATCGGCCCTGTTGCAAAAATCACGGTCTTAGACAGGTACTGCCCTTTATTGGTATCAATCACCCAGAGATTACGTTGTTTATCCCATGCTGCATTGAGTAATTCCGTACCAAACTCGATTTTTGAGTTCACCCCAAAATTTTCACTCACTTCTTCTAAGTAGTTCAGAATTTCAGGTTGACGCGCAAACAAGTGACTCCATTTGGCACTGGGCGCAAATGAGTAGGAATATAACGCTGAGGGTACATCACAGCCACAACCTGGGTAAGTATTTTCACGCCATGTACCACCGACACGTGTCGCTTTTTCAATAATTTTGTAGTTGCTATACCCCACCTGATCCAGACGAATTGCTGTCGCAATACCTGAAATACCTGCACCAACGATAAAAGTATCGTAAATGTGCGAGGGTAAAGCCTTTCCTTCAGCTGAATTTAATTTTTTTGCTTGAGCTGTCATTTAAAATGTCCTTTGTATCATGTAGCTGAAATCGTTGATTACCAACAGGTTCTCTCTTTATTTCACTCATTCAGTTCTGTTGCTTAATCAGGGTTATTTCATAAATCGATATGATGTGCCCAAAAATTTTGCATATAAGTTTGGCGCCGTACGTTTCATGAGCCAGAATAACTTGGCATCAATCTGTGGAATGGTATAAAGCTCATTTTTATCCAGACGGTCCAGCGTCAGCTTTGCGACCTTGTCACTGGTGGTAAACGCCAGATTAGTCAATGCATAGTCCAGAATCCCTTTATGTGGGACTTTGCCATTCTTGATAATGTTGGTTGGTACCAGCGTTGGGCAAAGTACATTCACCTTGATGTTATGTTTACGAAGCTCAGCAGAAAGCGTCTCCGATAATGCACGTACACCCGCTTTAGTCACGTTATAGGCTGTCATTTCGGGTGCAGCTGTATAAGATGCCGCAGATGCAACATTGATAATCGCACCACGACCGAGCTGTTTAAATTTAGGTACGAAATAATGGCAACCGTGGATAACGCCCCATAAATTGATATCAGAGACCCACTTCCAGTCTTCCAGCGAAGTTTCATCAAACTTGCCGCCTAAACCAACACCGGCATTATTGATGACCAATGTGGTTGGATGTTGCATCAATTGCTCAGCCTGTTCTGCCAGCTTTTCTACTTGCTTGGCATTGCCAACATCACATTTCACCGCAAATGCTTTCGCACCAAGCGCTTCAATCTGCGCTACAGTTTCTTTGGCTGCGTCTAAATTGATATCTGAACACACCACAGTGCCGCCACGTTTCGCCAGTTCAAGCGCAAAACTACGACCAATCCCGCTTCCGGCACCCGTCACCACAGCAAATGCTTTTTGGCTTGGCTTGGTTTTCTTAGCAAATAATCTCATCATTGTTTTCCCAGCAATATCATATTGACTTGGACCAAGTTATGCAGAAGCTGCACGTACAGGTGGCACAAACTCTTTAAGGAAATAAGGGCTTAATAAACCTGTTTCAGGATTCAGTAAACGCTCTTTGTAGTACGCCATATACGCTGTCGTATCATGGTCATTGGGATGGAAACTTGGACGTAGATACTCAAGAATATGCATGAAACTGCTACCGAACACGCCACGTTCACTACCGAATAACAACGCGGTACTCTCCACAATATCTTTCATATAGCGAGGATTAATCAGATTGCTTGGTTTCCGTACAAATGGCATCAGATAACCACCTAGTGAAACACCCCCTAAAATCGTCAAACTGGCCAACAGGAAACCTGTAATTCGGAGCCAATAATCACCAGACAACTCAAGGAACACATCATAGGCAATATCTTTATGCTCTGACTCTTCCAACATATGCCACATCCACATGGCACGTTGTCTTTCATCTTGTGAGCCAAGTAAATATTCTTCGTGCTGCATCATAAATTCAGCAAGCACAGCCGTGTAATGTTCAATGCCCGCCATCAATGAAAGCTGTAAAGACTGTGGAAGTTTATAGATCCCATAATCAAACACCTTGCCAGCAATCGCACGTAGTAACTCGACTGGATAGCCATTCTCTTTCAGCACTTCGTCATTAAACTGATTGTGAATTTTTGAATGAATGGCTTCCTGTCCAATCAAAGAAGTCAGTCTTTGTTTTAAAATTGGATCATGAATAAAATCGCGATGGTGACGAGCCGTTTCAATCACCACATCCTCACCGAAGGTCAAGAAAATGGATAAGGCATGAAAGTAAGAGGTTGCTAATTCTTTATTTAAGAAAAATCGTTCATCTAGTTCTGACGGATTAAACTTAAAGTCAAAATGACGAATTGGAATGGGCGATTTATTTGCTAGGTTCTGAATAATCCCCTGATATTTCGTACTTAATTTGTCTGAAAAGACATTTCGAATCATTTGAGCAACCATGGCTTGATCCCCAGAGAGAATAAAAGTCCAACAACAGCACATCGATTGAAAATAAAATTGTCTATAAGATTATTTCTGCAATTTTACTTGATTCAATCCTTAAATAATTTAAGTCGATGCTGCGTCATTTCTCCTAATAAGCCTTTTGTACTCGACTTATTAGGTAAGTTCCTGACAGCATAGTGCACAGATCAAATATGACTAGAACCAAATTGCTCATATCCACATGAGCGATTTTGCCAACTCGACATATCCATACAAATGCAAGCTCTGCTGCCCTTGATCAATCCTGTGATTAGGCTGCCTGTACTTTAGGTGTGAACTCTTTTACAAAGAATGGATGTAAGGCACCACCCTCAGATAAAAGCTTCTTCTCATAGTAGGCAAAATAAGCTGAAGCATCATGATCATTTGGATGGAAGTCCGTCCGTAAATAATCAAAAATACGGCCTTGGGTACTACCAAAAACGCCATCTTTCGGACTGAAAATCAGCTTCACTCCACGGCGTGCATCTTTCCAGAATTTTGTAGTGAGCATTTCTTGTGGCTTACGGAAAATAGGCACGAAAGTTGCTGAGAACGGGATAAGACCTAAAATCGTGAAATAAGCCAAGAAGAAGCCTGAAACACGTAACGCATAATTACCATTCAATGTCTGATAGACATCATAGGCAACATCTTTGTGCTCTGACTCTTCCAGCATATGCCACATCCATAAAGCACGGGTTTTGGCATCATCCGAGAAATAGAAGTTCTGCTCATGCTCCATCATGTATTCAGCCAATACTGCAGTGAAATGCTCAATCCCTGCCATGAGAGAAAGTTTTAGAGGTTGCGGAAATTTCAAGAAAATATATTCAAAGAATTGCTCGCCCAGAAAGCGATATAGTTTTACAGGATAATCTAGCTCAACAATCGCATCATTAAATTCATTATGTAATTTTGAATGAATCGCCTCTTGTCCAATCAATGAAGTGACACGTTGTTTTAAAACAGGATCTTTGAGTAAGTCACGATGATGACGTGCTGTCTCAATCACCAGATCTTCACCATAAGTTAAAAATACAGAAAGCGTAGCGAAAAAAATCGTTGCGAATTGATTGTTCATATAGAATGATAAATCAACTTCTTTGCCTTCAAATCCGATTGCTAAATGACGAATTGGAATACTTTTTTTACTCGCAAAATCGATTTGCTCAGTTATTGGATTCGATTTAAATAAGCTTAAACCTTTCCTTAATGTGCTGCTAATCATGGCTACACCTACCTAGTCACTTGAGCGTCATTTGCCCTTTTACATTCTTTTCGTCTGGTTCATCTCTTTTCGACTGTCCCAACTGACAGGAAAGTACGAAAAAATATTCGGGAGATTTTCTTGAACCTGATCCTCGTATAAAACAACTGTAAACCGATCTTATGTTCGGATTCAATTCGGGTAATTTTTATGGTTTTTTCTCAATTTTAAACAAATCAGTTTTAAAGGAAATTTGCTCTAAAAAGATCTTTTATGATGATGAAAATCTATTTTTATATATAATTATCAATATATTAAATTAAAATCTGAAATTAATATTTTCTAAAAATTGAATGCTCTCATTTTAGGAACACTTATTTATTACACGATTAAAAACAAATCTAAAAAACATGTAATTTTATTTGTTCGGATTATTGGACTGACACTTTCAACCAATTGCTGCACATGTTAATCTGAAGTTATGTTCGGATTTTAATAATAATACTTTATGGCTACACGTAAACCACGTCAGTCGCGTTCGAAAGTGACCGTAGACACCATTATTGAAGCAGGTTTTATTGCAGTTGCAACCAACGGTACCAGCGGCACCACCACACGGCATATTGCTGATATTGCAGGTGTAAGTGTCGGTTCGTTGTATGAATACTTCAAGAATAAAGAAGAAATCTATGATGCGATGGCAAAAACCTTTGTCAAAGAAGTTCTGGATATGGTGAAAGAGCTGACGCCTATCATTATCGAGCAAGAGCTGGAACCATTATTCGAAATGATTTTCTATACCTTTAGAGACTTGCTGACGCGTGATGATGATCGTTATCTGATTTGCCTTCGCTATGCGACTGAACTCAAGTACGAAAAATATATTGGTCAGATCGAAATGGCACTGATGGAAGTATTGATGAAATATATGATTCGCCATCCTCGCTATTTGAAAGTGAATAATCTTAGTGTGACTGCTTATATCAGCATTAATAGTAGTATCTTTAATGTCGCACGGCACTTGATCTTGCCCAATCCACAAATCAGCTTTGATGAAATGGTCAAAGGTCTAAGTACCATGATTATTAGTTATATCGAAGCAGAATTGGCAAAAGCTGGAAATTAAAAGCCAGCTTTTACTGGCTCAGTTTCATTTTAGAATGGTCTTGCACCTGCCAAACTGACACGTTTCAGTAAACGACGTTGCTCGGCAGGAAAAGCGGTCCGCGAATGCAAGGTCAACTGATTATCCCAATAAACAATATCTCCAATTTCCCACTGATGTTCATAACGATATTGAGGTTGCACAATGTGCGCTCTTAAGCGTTCAATCAATGCAGCACCTTTTTTGTCATCATACCCGACAACTTCAACTTCTGTTTGTGCATCCAGATAAATACCACGGCGACCACTCTCAGAATGCGTACGAACCAATGGATGGGGAAATGCAGCACCTAATACAGGTTGATCAGAGAAGCGATATTTGGGAATCGGGCTTTTATCCTTTAATCGCAAGAATGGATTATAAGTAATCAGTTGCAGCCGTTCGATTTCGTCTTTGGTTTCCTGATCAAGGTCTTCATACGCCTGAACAGTGTTATACCAACTGGTTGCGCCGCCATCTTTTGGAAGTTCAATTGCATAAAGTAAAGATCCACTAGAAGGCTGTGGGGTCCAGTGATGATCACTATGCGGGATGAGTTCCCCATGACCAGTATAATCCCCCTCTCCAACCGCATTGGATACGGGCACAATATCGGGTGGTGCATTGGTATCATTCCGTGTTGCCAATACCGGAACATCTGTTGGCGGACGGAAAATCCCGCCAAAATAACTCGCAAAGGCCAGTAAGTCATTGTCTTCTAAATCTTGCGCCTTGAAAACCAGAATTAAATGTTCATGCAATGCCTTTTTCAGCTTGAGGATCACTTCCCCGCTTTGAGGTTTACTGGCATCTAGCCCAGTCACAACTGCACCCAATGCACCTTCGATAGGTGTAATCTGTACAGTATCTAAACGATTTTTCTTATATTCATGCCAACGTGGAGCACTTTCAATTGCGGCTGAAAGTTGTGTGAGTACTGTCATTTTCTTTCCTATAGATCATTCATTATATTTTTTAACGTTGAATTTTATTCACAATTCCTCAATCACAAAAATGAGTGATCTCATTAAATATATGCAAACGATTTAATATAAGAACCAATATTTTTATATTAATTTATTTGTTTTTATGATTATAAAATCAGCGTGCTTGGATTTGTCCAGCTTCGCTCTGTTTAAACAGCAAAAATGGTGTCATCTATACAGAAGACGATGTTGCAGGCAGCTTAATAGTAAACACACTATTATTGGCAGGATTGCTGTATTCAATCGTCCCTTTATGAGCGACGACAATCGCGTGCACAACTGCCAAACCCAACCCTGTTCCACCGAATTCTTTATTACGGGACTGTTCAAGTCTGAAAAAAGGATCAAATAAATCTTGCTGATATTCAGAAGCAATACCGGGCCCTTGATCAGCAATTTGAATGATCCAATGATCTGCAACTAATTTTGAAGAAATGCTCAGTTTTCCAGCATTGGCATAGCGAATGGCATTATCAATCAATGCCATAAACACTTGCTCAATACGGCGTTGATCACAATTTACTGGGGTCGTTGAAATCTCAAGTACAGGTTCTAATCCTGCTTGCTGTAAACGATGTTCAAACAGTTTCAATACGTTGTCTGCAAGGACTTTTAGATCAACAGCTTCATAATGTAACCTGAGTTGCTGATTCTCAACCAGACTTAAAGTCCGCAAATCTTCCACCAGATGTGATAATCCTTCCACTTGTCCTAACAAGCTTTTAAACAAAGCTTCATCAGGCTTAAACACACCATCGAGCACACCTTGTAGACGTCCTTGCAAAATGGTGATGGGAGTTCTTAATTCATGGGCGATTGCGGCATTCCAGACCTGAGCATTTTCGACTGAACTTTCTAATTTTTTCGCCATATTATTAAAATTATGCATGAGTTCAGAAATTTCAGCGGAATGAATCTGGCTATCCTCAGCTCTGGCTGAAAGATCTCCCTGACTAATTTTTTGTGCAGCTTCCGCCAGATAATTAATCGGTTTAATAAAGCGTTGAGCAAGAAACATTCCTATAATTAGAGAAATCACCGCGCCACAAAAAACCACAGTGGCTAACCAGATCCAATCAACAAAATGGAATTCGGTCCAGTCGTCTTGTATTGAACTTAAAGTAATCCAACCCGCATCGATGGCATAGTTATAGATGAAATAGCCCAGAAAAATCGAAAAGAGCGTTACGCTCAAGTTCACAATACTTAAAGCGATAAAGAGCTGTTTACTAATGCCTGACTTATTTTTCATGTTATTTCTCAAACGTCTTATACCAATAACTGAAACTAAAAATTAAAAGGTTTGGGGATGATCAAAACGATAACCGACACCACGGACATTAATTAAGACCTGTTCTAGTCCCTGCTCCTCGAGTTTTTTTCTTAATTTACTGACATGGCTATCGACTGTACGCTCCAAAGCATCGCTATCGGGTAAGCAATAGCTCATCAGCTCACTTCGGGTAAATACTTTATGCGGATGCTCTAGCATCAAAATCAGGATTTTATATTCGGTCAAAGTTAAATTCAGTAAGGTTTTCCGATCTTGCTGATGAACATAAACACTATGAATGGCCGTGTGAATCTCAATATTTTTATAAAGCAGATTTTTATTTTGCGCTTGCTGATTTTGTTGTGCTCTTCTCAAAACAGCCTGCACCCGCGCGACCACCTCATTGGGATTGAAAGGCTTAACCACAAAGTCATCCGCACCAATTCTTAATGCCATGACCTTATCAATTTCCTGATCCAGTGCAGTCAGCATAATCACGGGAGTCTGGGCTTTTTGGCGGATTTTGCTCAGTACTTCCCAGCCATTTAATTCAGGTAATTTAATATCCAGCAGGATCAGGTCAATCGGCTGAGCGGCATGAATTTCAATTGCTTGCTTACCATTCATGGCTCGAAGCACCTGCATGCCTTCACGTTTTAAGTAGTGCTCAATAATATCGCCAATATCGTACTCATCTTCTACGACGAGAATCTGCTTATCACGGCAATCAAAAGAAAATGAGGCTTCAAACATGAATCAATCATCGAATAACTACGGTCATTTTGCATGATACGCTGATTTATCTGTCGATCTCCACACTTTTTCCACACTTCCCCGATGTTGGTTACACAAAGCAGGAAAATAATGTCAGCATCAAAAACTCCCAAGGTTGGACAGAATGCAAAAGCGTTTATTACTTCCATTATTTTTATCCATCGGGCTTGTGCTACAAGGCTGTGGTTCTGACGAGGCAAAACCTGCTGAAACACCGCTTGCCAAAGTGAGCGTGTTAAGTCTTCAACCACAAGCAGTCAACTTTAGCGAAAACTTGCCCGCACGTGTACAGGCCTTCCGTACTGCCGAGATCCGTCCGCAGGTTGGCGGTATTATTGAAAAAGTGCTATTTAAACAAGGCAGTGAAGTTAAAGCAGGCCAAGCACTTTATAAAATTAACGCGGAAACTTTTCAGGCCGATGTGAATAGTAACAAAGCTTCCCTCAATAAAGCTGAAGCGGAAGTGGTACGTTTAAAAGTTCAGTTGGAACGTTATGAACAATTACTGCCAAGCAATGCGATCAGTAAGCAAGAAGTCAGTAATGCACAAGCTGAATATCGTCAGGCATTAGCCGATGTTGCCCAGATGAAAGCGCTACTTACCCGTCAAAACCTGAACCTGCAATATGCTACGGTGCGCGCACCGATTTCGGGTCGTATTGGACAGTCATTTGTGACCGAAGGTGCTTTGGTCAGCCAAGGTGATGCCAATACCATGGCAACCGTACAGCAAATCGATAAGGTGTATGTTGATGTAAAACAGTCGATTGGTGAATACGAACGTTTACAGGCCGCGCTACAAAGTGGTGAGTTGTCTGCCAATAATGAAAAAACGGTACGTATTTCAAATAGTCATGGTCAAGCCTATAACGTCACAGCCAAAATGCTCTTTGAAGACATCAATGTTGATCCAGAAACTGGCGATGTCACCATTCGTATCGAAGTGAATAATCCTGAAAGAAAATTACTTCCAGGGATGTATGTGCGTGTCAATATTGACCGTGCTTCGATCCCTCAAGCTTTATTGATTCCTGCTCAAGCAGTACAACGCAATATCAATGGCGAGCCGCAAGTCTATGTGATCAATGCCAAAGGTGCGGCTGAGATCCGCCCAATTGAGCTGGGACAACAATATGATCAGTTCTATATCGCCAATAAAGGCCTAAAAACAGGCGATAAAGTGGTTGTAGAAGGTATTGACCGGATTCAACCGAATCACAAACTTGAAATCAGCAACTGGAAAGTACCTGCAACTCAAGGAGCTCAATGATGATGTCACAATTCTTCATTCGCCGCCCTGTGTTTGCATGGGTGATTGCGATTTTCATTATTTTATTTGGGGTCCTTAGTATTCCCAAATTACCGATTGCCCGCTTTCCAAGTGTGGCGCCGCCTCAAGTCAACATTACTGCGGTATATCCGGGTGCAACTCCCAAAACGATCAATGACAGCGTTGTGACTTTGATCGAACGAGAATTATCTGGGGTTAAAAACCTGCTTTACTATAGCGCGACTACAGATACCTCTGGTACAGCTCAGATTTCTGCGACCTTTAAACCGGGTACTGATGTTGAAATGGCGCAGGTCGATGTACAGAATAAGATCAAAGCTGTTGAAGCACGTTTACCTCAAGTGGTTCGCCAACAAGGCTTACAGGTCGAAGCTTCTTCATCAGGCTTCCTGATGCTGGTTGGAATCAACTCACCAAACGGGCAATATTCTGAAGTTGACGTGAGTGATTATCTGGTCCGTAACGTGGTCGAAGAACTGAAACGTGTTGAAGGCGTAGGTAAAGTTCAATCCTTCGGTGCTGAAAAAGCCATGCGTATCTGGGTTGACCCAAACAAACTGGTGTCTTACGGCCTGTCGATTAGTGATGTGAACAATGCCATCCGCGAAAACAACGTCGAGATTGCACCTGGTCGACTGGGTGATCTGCCTGCTGCCAAAGGTCAATTGATTACAATTCCTTTATCTGCCGAAGGTCAATTGGGCGATGTTGAACAATTCAAAAATATCAGTCTCAAAAGTAAGACCAGCGGTAGTGTTATTAAACTGTCTGACGTTGCTAATGTAGAGATGGGTTCACAAGCCTATAACTTTGCAATTTTAGAAAATGGTAAACCTGCAACGGCTGCTGCGATTCAGCTCAGTCCGGGTGCCAATGCAGTAAAAACCGCTGAAGGTGTCAGAGAAAAAATTGAAGAATTAAAACTCAATTTACCAGAAGGCATGCAATTCAGTATTCCTTACGACACGGCGCCTTTCGTTAAAATTTCAATCGAAAAAGTAATTCATACCTTACTTGAAGCCATGGTTCTGGTTTTCATTGTCATGTATTTATTCTTGCACAATGTCCGCTATACCTTAATTCCCGCCATTGTTGCACCGATTGCGCTGTTGGGTACTTTTGCAGTCATGCTCATGGCAGGCTTCTCGATTAACGTACTGACCATGTTTGGTATGGTACTGGCCATCGGGATTATCGTCGACGATGCAATTGTGGTGGTGGAAAACGTCGAACGGATTATGGCAACTGAAGGTCTGCCACCGAAAGAAGCGACATCCAAAGCCATGAAGGAAATCACCAGCCCGATTATTGGTATTACCTTAGTCTTGGCAGCGGTATTCTTACCAATGGCATTTGCCAGTGGTTCGGTCGGCATTATCTATCAACAATTTACCTTAACCATGTCAGTGTCGATTCTGTTCTCTGCATTATTGGCATTGATCCTGACCCCTGCATTATGTGCGACTATCCTTAAACCCATTGATGGACATCATCAAAAGAAAGGTTTCTTCGCATGGTTTGACCGTAGCTTCGATAAAGTTACTAAAAAGTATGAGTTGATCCTGCTGAAAGTGATCAAGCATAGCGTTCCAATGATGGCGATTTTTGTGGTCATTACAGGTCTTACTTTTGCAGGCATGAAATACTGGCCAACCGCCTTTATGCCAGAAGAAGACCAAGGCTGGTTCCTGACTTCGTTCCAGTTGCCTTCTGACGCCACGGCTGAAAGAACGCGAGGCGTTGTGAATGAGTTTGAGAACAGTTTAAAAGACAATCCGAATGTCAAAAGTAATACCACCATTATGGGCTGGGGCTTCAGTGGTGCGGGTCAAAACGTAGGTATTGCCTTTACCACGCTCAAAGATTTTAAAGAGCGTACATCAAGTGCCAGCGAAATGACCAACAGCGTCAATGAAACAATGGCACATAGCAAAGAAGGTGCAACCATGGCGGTGCTTCCACCTGCCATTGATGAACTTGGGACATTTGCAGGTTTCAGCTTACGCTTACAAGACCGTGCAAATCTAGGGATGCCTGCTCTATTAGCTGCACAAGACCAGTTAATGGAAATGGCAGCCAAGAATAAAAAGTTCTATATGGTTTGGAATGAAGGCTTACCGCAAGGTGACAATATTTCTTTAAAAATTGACCGTGCTAAATTGAATGTTCTTGGTGTGAAGTTCGCAGATGTTTCTGACATCATTTCAACGTCAATGGGTTCGATGTATATCAATGACTTCCCAAATCAGGGACGTATGCAACAAGTCATTGTACAGGTCGATGCCAAATCACGAATGCAATTAAAAGATATTTTGAACCTGAAAGTCATGGGTTCAAATGGGCAATTGGTCTCTTTATCTGAAGTGGTCACACCGCAATGGAATAAAGCGCCACAGCAATATAACCGCTATAACGGTCGCCCATCGTTGAGTATTGCAGGTATCCCGAACTTCGATACCTCATCAGGCGATGCCATGCGTGAAATGGAAAACCTGATTGCCAAACTACCGAAAGGGATTGGCTATGAATGGACAGGTATTTCTTTGCAAGAAAAGCAATCTGAATCGCAGATGGCGTTCTTACTTGCTCTTTCTATGCTGGTGGTATTCCTTGTTCTGGCTGCACTTTATGAAAGTTGGGCAATTCCACTTTCAGTGATGCTGGTCGTGCCTTTGGGTATCTTTGGTGCCATCGTTGCGATTATGTCTCGAGGCTTGATGAATGATGTATTCTTTAAAATTGGCCTGATTACCATTATTGGTTTATCCGCCAAGAACGCGATCCTGATTGTCGAATTTGCCAAGATGCTGAAAGAAGAAGGCATGAGTTTAGTCGAGGCCACCGTTGCCGCAGCTAAACTTCGTTTACGCCCGATTTTAATGACTTCGCTGGCCTTTACCTGTGGTGTGATTCCACTGGTGATCGCTTCTGGTGCCAGTTCAGAAACACAGCATGCCTTAGGTACAGGTGTATTTGGCGGCATGATTTCAGCGACGATTCTGGCGATCTTCTTTGTACCCGTGTTCTTCATCTTCATTCTAGGCGCAGTTGAAAAGCTGTTTTCTTCGAAGCAAAAAAATCCATCTTAAATGACATTGCGCAGAGGAAATCAAGGGATTTCCTCTGCCTCCTCCTCTGCATTTATTCTTATCTTATTTGGAGAAGACCATGTCTAAAGCGACTGTCTTATCTCGTGGCTTGCTTGTCTCTACGCTCTCAATTGCCTTGACCGCGTGTATGAATATGCAGGCACCAAAACCTGTGATTCAATCGGATATTCCACAAAATTTTTCTCAAACCACAACTGGAAATTCGATTGCTAATCAAGGTTATCAACAATTTTTTTCTGACCCGCGCTTATTACAAGTGATTGAAATCAGTTTAAATCATAACCGTGATTTACGTACTGCAACACTGAATATTCAACGTGCACAGCAACAATATCAAATCAGCAAAAATGACCAGTTACCGACCATTGGTGCGACTGGAAGCGCTGTAAGACAGGTTAACCCTACTGTAAATCCGAATAATCCTTATTCCACCTTTCAAGTCGGCCTTGGTGTAACCGCTTATGAGCTAGACTTTTGGGGTCGTGTACAAAATTTAAAAGATGCGGCGCTGAGTAATTACCTTGCTACCCAAAGTGCCAGAGATGCCACTCAAATTAGTCTGGTGAGTCAGGTCAGCCAAGCATGGTTGAATTATGCCTATGCAAAGGCCAATTTAAATCTGGCTGAGCAAACGTTAAAAGCACAACTCGATTCATTTAACCTCAACAAGAAACGCTTTGATGTCGGAATTGATAGTGAAGTTCCTTTACGTCAGGCACAGATTTCAGTTGAAACCGCCCGAAATGATGTGGCGACCTATAAGACCCAAGTGTCACAAGCACAAAACCTACTGGATCTGTTGGCTGGTCAAGCGATTCCTCAAAATCTCCTGCCGAATCAAGCCGTGAAAAATATCAGTGCTGAACGCAGCTTTGCAACGGGCCTAAGCAGTGATTTACTCAATAATCGTCCCGACCTGAAAGCTGCTGAATATCAGCTGCTTGCTGCTGGGGCAAATATTGGTGCAGCAAAAGCACGTATGTTCCCGACCATTAGCCTGACAGGTTCAGCGGGATATGCATCGACAGATCTCAAAGATTTATTTAAATCAGGGGGATTTTCTTGGTCAGTTGGGCCAAGTATTGATCTTCCGATTTTTGATTGGGGAACGCGTAAAGCCAATATTAAAATTTCTGAAACAGAGCAAAAAATTGCTGTTGCAGATTATGAAAAAGCCATTCAATCCGCTTTTCGTGAAGTCAATGATGCGCTGGCTGCCCGTGCCCATATCGAGGATCGTTTGAGTGCACAACGTCGTTTGGTTGCTGCAACCGATACCACCTATAAATTATCTACGGCTCGCTTTAGAGCAGGCATTGACAGTTATTTGACGGTGTTGGATGCACAACGTTCTGCTTATACAGCTCAGCAAGGTCTATTGATGCTGGAACAAACCAAGTTAAATAACCAGATCGAACTCTATAAAGCTTTAGGTGGTGGATTATCTCGGGCTTCGTAAACGCTTAAGTCGATTATTTGGGCTGATTTTTAAAGATTCAGCCCTTATAGTATTTGAGTTTAAATCAAAAAATAACCATTCAACTATGTTTACACTTTCGATTACACCTAGATTCTATGAAACCGATGCTTTCGGACATATCAACAATACTGTCATCACAGGTTGGTTTGAAACAGCTCGCGAACCTGTTTTCCGCCTATTTAACCCAGGCATGGACATCAAAAATCTGCCTTTGATTCTGGCACGCGTTGAAGTCGATTTTGTTGCCCAAATCTATTACGGCGCTGAGATTGAAATCAAAACATGGATTGAACAGATTGGAAATTCTTCATTCGTTGTTGCCCATGAAGCTTGGCAAAATGAGCATTGTGTTGCGCGTGGCAAAGCGGTTCAGGTGTATTTCGATTTCAGTACACAAAAATCAGGTCGTATCCCAGATCAATTCCGAACCCAGTTGCAACAATACCTGATCACTCCATAAATATTTCCCGCTGAAATAAACGCATTCATTTCAGCGGTTCTGAATTACTCGCCTAAATCTTCGAGAAAATCAAAGGTTGGCACAAAGAATAAGCTCCCTGAAACAGGTGTACTAAAATCGAGTAAGCGATCGACATGACCAGTTTCTTTACCCAAGAACATATTCTCAAGCATGGTTTTGGTGATATTAAAAGAACGTGAATAGCCAATAAAGAAGGTGCCATACTCCCCTTCAGTTGGACTGGAAAATGGCATATTCGCTCTTAAAATTTTAAGTTCATTCCCGTCCGCATCATGTGCCTTACTCGCGACATTATGCGCACTTTGCGGTTTGACATCATCACCAAGCTCGACGTCATCATATTTCTTTCGACCAATCACTTTTTCCTGTTCTTCTGTAGTTAAGCCCTTCCACATTTGCATGTTATGTAAATACTTTTGAATAAATACATAACTGCCACCTAAGAACTCAGCATCTTCTGAACCGACATAAGCAATCTCTTTGGCAATTTCATGCTCAGGATTTTCAGTCCCATCTACAAAACCAATAATCGCGCGGCCATCAAAGTATCTAAAACCTTTGGTCTCGCTAATTGGGTAAGTATCTTCTTTTAGTTGCTCATGCAAAATTGAGGCAAGTTCATAGCAAATTGCCATTTGATTGGCACGAATGTGAAAGAATAAATCACCAGTTGTTGCGACCGCAGTATGTCTCGTCCCTTTGATCTCTTGAAATGGTGCCAGTTCTTTCGGTTTATTTAGATCAGGGAAAAGTAAATCCCAAGCATTTGAGCCGATCCCCACCGAAGCACTGAAATTGCTGTTTGGAAAACGATTGGTCAGGCTGCGGACTAAGGCTGAAAAATTGGCGAGAAAATCAATCACCCCTGAATGATCTGGGTTGGTGTTGATGCCAAGTACGATAAATAAAGCATTTTCACCTGAAAGATTGTTGATCACAGGCTGAGGTCTTAAAGGTATATTCATAATATTTGGGAATAAAAAAACTTAATGCTCATATCCTACACAAATCAATGCATTAGAGATCAAACAAATCACAATTTTTTACTATTATTGCGTATACAAAACAAAGCTATCACCACGGCAAAAACTGGCTAAGGTGAGATTTAATTGTTTTGCCATTTCAATCGCCATACTCGTAGGTGCGGAAATGGTTGCCAATAGACCAATATTGTATTGCGCGCATTTGCGGATTAACTCGTAACTGGCGCGACTGGTCATCACCACAAAGCCCTCGGCAACATTCATTTTTTGCTCCGCCAGATGACCAAGTAATTTATCTAAAGCATTATGCCTGCCGACATCTTCAAACAGTGCCACGATTTGCCCTTGTACCACCCACGCCGCAGCATGTGCGCCACCAGTGAGTTCAGTAATTTTTTGTCTGGCTTTCAGTTGAGCAATGGCACTTGGAATTTGATTAAGCCACACAGATGGAACTTTACTACTGACCAACGGCAGCTCGGAATAGAGTTGTTTTAAACTCTCAATCCCGCATAAACCACAACCAGTACGTCCCACCATCATTCGGCGATGTTCCTTAAGTGCCATAAATGCACGCGATGAAATCGTCATATCGACCTCAATGCCTAACGCATTGTGACGAATTTCAAGCGAATACAGCTCGTTTAAGCTTTGTAATATCCCTTCCGAAAGACTAAAACCCTTGGCAAATACCTCAAGGTCTGATGGCGTTGCCATCATGACTGCCTGAGAAATCCCATTATAAATCAGTGCTACAGGATACTCCTGAACAATATAATCCATTTCATTTTCAGAATGATCCTGATGGAAACGATGCACTTGCACCGTTTCATAGCCACGTGTTTTGGTATCCAAAATTGACCTCTTCGCTATCCGTGCAACTATGCGCCACTAACGCGTTCATTGGCGTGTTCAGGATCGACTGCAACCGCTAAGTTAAAATGCTCAGGCGCCTGACCTGCATGCAAGATCACAGGGATACTTTTTGATGCTGGAATTTTGGCATATTTATCATGGCTGCCTAAGGCCACCAATGGATTGGTTTCAGGATAATACGCTGCCAGACTGCCTTGTGGAATGTTATAAGGCACGATACGGAAACTATGGACAATCCGTTTAACCCCATCCGAGAACACACTTTCGATATCGACCCATTGATCAGCCTCAAAGCCTGCTGCATCAATATCCGCCTGATTCATAAACAGTACACGGCGCTGCCCGAATACTCCGCGATAACGGTCATCCAGACCATATAAGGTCGTGTTGTATTGGTCATGCGAACGCGTGGTCATCAAGGTATAAACTTGTTGCTCACTATAAGCTGCGGCATACTGATTTTCTTTGTCTTCATACACTTCGGCCAATGGCGTAATCAAAAATTGTGCTTTGCCGCTTGGTGTGTTCCAGACATGCTGATTGGCTGGATGCTCTAAATGGAAACCACTCGGTTGATAAACCCGTTGATTGAAATCATGAAACTCATCAAAAACATCGGCAATCGAGTCACGAATACGATCGTAACTTTCAATATACCAGCGCCATTTCACATGACTCTCAGGCAATGCTGCTTCCGCCATACGCGCCACAATATCAGGTTCAGACAAGATATTTTCAGAGATCGGAGGGTTACGTCCTGCTGAAAGATGCACATTACTCATTGAGTCTTCTACTGAAATCGCTTGAGGTCCATGCACCTGCATATCCACTTCGGTACGTCCCAGACAAGGCAACATCAACGCATCCTGACCACAAACCAGATGGCTACGATTCAGCTTGGTGGTAATATTGACGGTTAAATTACAACGACGTAAAGCTTCTTGGGTATAAGGAGTATCAGGCGTTGCGACGGCAAAGTTACCGCCTAGGCCAATAAAGACTTTTACATCACCTTCGTACATTGCCTTAATGGTATCGACCACGCCAAAACCATGTTTACGCGGCGACTTGATGCCAAATACGCGATCAATACTATCGAGTAGCTTATCACTTGGGTTTTCATTGATACCCATGGTACGGTCGCCCTGCACATTACTATGCCCACGAACAGGACATAGCCCCGAACCCGGTCGTCCGATATGTCCACGCGCCAACATCAAATTGGCCAGCATATGAATATTGGCAGTACCATGACGATGCTGGGTAATCCCCATCCCCCAACAGAAAATAGCCGTTTTCGCATCCAGATACATTTTGGCAATCGACTCTAAATGCTCGGCTGAAAGTCCAGTATGCTTGTGGATTTCAGACCATGCGGTACCGTCAATCTCCGCCAGCATTTCATCAAAACCGATGGTATTCATTTCGATAAAACTGCGGTCAAAAACACTATGCTCACCTTTGGCAAGGGCTTTTTTGTCCCACTCCAGTAAATGCTTCATCACCCCGAACATCAGCGCGTAGTCACCCCCAATTTTTGGCTGGAAGTAATAGCGACTGATTGGTGTACTACCATTGGTCATCATTTCCAGAGGTGCTTGCGGATCTTGAAAGCGCTCTAGACCACGTTCTTTGATCGGGTTAATCGCAACAATGTTCCCCCCACGTCTTGAGACCTCTCTCAAGGTTGCTAACATACGTGGATGATTGGTCCCTGGGTTATGCCCGAAACTAAAGATGGCATCGGCCTGATCGAAGTCATCCAGAATCACCGTACCTTTACCTAAACCAATCGCATCTTTTAAACCGACACTGGTGGTTTCATGACACATATTAGAACAGTCTGGGAAGTTATTGGTTCCAAAGCTTCTGACAAAGAGTTGATATAAAAATGCTGCTTCATTGCTGGCACGACCAGAAGTATAGAAAGCTGCTTGGTCAGGATGATCTAAGGCTTGTAAATGTTTGGCAATCAGTTGAAATGCATCGTCCCAAGAAATCGGCACATACTTATCGGTAACAGGATCATAGCGCATTGGGTCGGTTAAACGCCCCAAATCTTCCAGATAAAAATCACTCTGCTCTGCCAACCAGCTCACTGTATGCTGGGCAAAAAACTCTGGCGTAACGGTCTTACTGGTGGCTTCAAAGGCAACGGCTTTGGCACCGTTCTCACAAAAGTTAAAGGCATGCGCATCCTTTTTCTCAGGCCAAGCGCAACCGGGACAATCAAAACCTGTCGGCTGATTGATATTGAGTAAAGTAATCGAACCTTTTTTAAGAATATCTTGTCGTTTAAGATTGCGAGCCACGCTCAACAATGCTCCCCATCCGCCGGCGGGCTGGGTATAAGGCTCAATTCTCGCGTAGCCATTATTTTCTTGTTTATGAACCGTTTGTTCTGAATTATCCATTGCGTCGCCCTCAGCTGAGCTATTTTCATTTCTTACTCAACTAGGAGTATCATGAATCTGGGCATTTTTCTATTCCTGATTTGTCTCATACCATCCAGATACAACTTAAAATCACCATCCATTTAACCAAGAAATCAAAACAAAAAAATGCTAACCAATACTTAGCAACAAGCTAAATAAACTGTGGCATCAACTATTGATGGGTATGACTAGAATGCTGTGCTTGAGTTAAATTCTGCTTTTGTTGTGAAGGCATATAATCAGGTTGATTACTCACTGCCAGAAAGAAAAACACTAGAAATAAACAGCCGAGTAAAATACTGATACCCACCGCTAAATAGGGAAATTTTGATTGCTCTTGAGACATTAGATCTGCTCCTGTTTAAAAATTAAAAAATTTTTAACCTCGTTTACATCGTCGATAAAACCTTAAAACTGGCGCCATTTTGAATACGAGTTTGCATATATTCCGCATAGACCGATAACTTCTCGAAAATGTGTTCGGAATAAAACATATCTTCAATCAAGTGCGCTGCCTGCTGTTCGGAAAATTGGCCCATATTGGCAATCAATTGGGCATTCAGATGCGAGAACAACGTACAAATCTCTTTATGGGAATCATCTTTATTTTTAAATAACAGTTTGCGCATATTGATCAATGCATGATCCACTTGTGGTCCATCTTGATCGGTATGAATAATCGTGATTTTGACCTTAAAGAAATCTTGCAACACCTTAAGTTTATGCATATCGATCGCCAGATCTGTTACCAGAAAAAGATGGGAAAGATCCGTTCTGCAAAGTGCTTTCACCAGACTACGAAAAAGAAAATCTTCCTCATTTCCTGAATCATTCACCAGTTCAATATAGAGTTTGAGACTATCAAGGACATCTTCGATCTTGAGTTGAATACTTTTCTCTGCCTGATAATATTGTTTAAAAATTGATAGAACTGGCGTTGTCGCAGGCGTGGTATAGATTACGGGCTGGTTTAAATTCGCAATAATCAATGGCGCAAACACATAGCCCAGATGATGATTATTTTCCACGATCTTCGCCTGCGCGATATAGGTCACTTTGTCTTTAGAAAAATCTCTAAGCACCTTACCTCTTAATAAAGTTGCTTCAAGATTGACATATTCAAGATGTAACTGTTCTTGTACTGATTGGGACGGTATCTTGCCTTGAAAAAGTCGGGTAAGCGCATAAAGCTCTGGGGTGACAAACATAATTAAACGCCATTCAGTCAGAAGTATTATCATGCAAACGACTTACAATGCTTGATCAATATTTAACACATTGTATCGTTGCGTATGCTATTTTGAATGAGCAACATACAACTGAATAGCTACAGAATTTTGCTAAAAAAATATAACAGATTACTTCGCGTTTCCGTATCTGTTATAAAAAAACAAGAAGAAATTGTACCTACTCATATACAGCAGAAGACTGGATGATGAATAAAACTTAAAAGATTTTAAATACGCCGAGAACATTTTTAAGGTTCTGTTTATTTTTAATCATTTAAGCCCCTTCTTTCACATTTTCCTAGCGACTGCTTTACTCGTCTGTTATAGGAGAGGATATATGGATCTCGGTCTCACTGCTTTAGAATTAGCCCGAATACAGTTCGCCTTTACTGTTTCATTTCACATTATCTTTCCAGCTACCTCAATTGGCTTGGCTTGCTTTCTAGCAATGCTGGAATGGAAATGGCTTCGAACTCAAAACCCGATTTATAAAGATCTATTCAAGTTCTGGATCAAAATCTTTGCTGTTGCCTTTGGTATGGGCGTGGTTTCAGGCGTCGTGATGAGCTATCAGTTTGGAACCAACTGGAGTGAATTTTCCCGAATCGCTGGTGGTGTTACAGGCCCCTTACTTACCTATGAAGTATTGAGCGCCTTCTTTCTGGAAGCAGGCTTCCTTGGCATTATGTTATTTGGTTGGGGACGGGTCAGTCCCAAAGCACATTTCTTTGCCACCCTAATGGTTGCCATCGGTACCTGTATTTCCATGTTCTGGATTCTGTCTTCCAATAGCTGGATGCAAACACCACAAGGATTTATTATTGAAAATGGTATTGTGATCCCAACCGACTGGTGGGCCATTGTTTTCAATCCATCCTTTCCTTATCGCCTAGCGCATATGGCTGCTGCCGCATTTTTAGTATCGTCACTTTTGGTAGTGGGTACTGCCGCATGGCATTTAATCAAAGGCCGTCGTGATGAACTGGTTAAAAAATCATTTTCGATGGGTCTCTGGATGGTGCTGGTCACCTCATGTCTGCAAGTGGTCATTGGTGATAATCATGGTTTAAATACCTTAAAGCACCAGCCAGCCAAACTCGCAGCGATTGAAGGACATTGGGAAACCAATCATAACGAATCCATGCCTCTACTGCTTTTCGCAATTCCGAATATGGATAAAGAAGAAAATCTGTATGAAATCGGAATTCCTCACCTCGGTAGCCTCATCCTGACCCATTCTCTTGATGGCAAAGTGACAGGTTTGAAAGACTTCGCCCCTGAAGATCGCCCAAATGCCACCATTGTGTTCTGGAGTTTCCGCGTCATGGTTGGTCTAGGCATGCTGATGGTACTGCTTTCATTGGTTGCTTTATGGTTGCGTAAAACTGGCAAACTTTATGGTACTTCGTGGTTTCATAAGTTCGCTTTTGTGATGGGCCCTGCGGGTTATATTGCTCTGCTTGCAGGCTGGGTGACCACCGAAGTTGGTCGTCAGCCTTGGGTGATTTATGGCGTGATGCGTACCAAAGATGGTCTGTCGCATAGTGTGACAGCCGATCAGGTCGGGATTAGTTTAATTATCTTTGTGGTGGTCTATACCATCGTTTTTGGTAGCGGTATTTACTACATGCTGAAACTACTGAAAAAAGGTCCTGAATTTATCGATGCGATTGAACCTGAACCTGCGGGTCCGGGTCACTTCAAAACACCAATGCGTCCACTCAGCGCAGTCGATGAAAGCATTGACGGACAAGACCAAAGTAAGGAGAAACGCCATGATTGATTTATCTCTGATCTGGGTTGGTATTATTGGTCTGGGTGTACTGATCTATGTGGTTCTGGACGGGTTTGATCTCGGCATTGGTATTCTGTTCCCCTTCATTAAAAGCCGAGAAGAACGGGATGTAATGATGAATACTGTCGCGCCCGTCTGGGATGGTAATGAAACTTGGATGGTGCTCGGCGGTGCAGGCTTATTCGCAGCTTTTCCATTGGTCTATTCAACCGTACTTTCTGCCTTGTATATGCCCATTACCTTGATGGTGATTGCATTGATTTTCCGAGGTGTCGCCTTCGAATTTCGCTTTAAGGCCAATCGTACCAAACACTTATGGGATCAAGCCTTTATCTGGGGCTCGATTTTATCCAGCTTCTTCCAAGGTGTGATTCTAGGGGCTTATATTCAAGGGATTCAAACCACCAATGGAATTTTCTCAGGCTCGGGTCTGGACTGGCTAACACCTTTTGCCTTATTTACAGGTCTAGGGGTACTTGCCATGTATGCAGCACTCGGTTGTGGCTGGCTGATTATGAAAACAGATCATGAGCTACAGGATCAAATGTTTCGTTTAATGCCGAAGCTGATCATTCTACTGTTTGTGGTATTTGCGGGCGTTAGTATTTATACACCTCTGACTCATCCTGAAATTGCAGCACGCTGGTTTGCCTTGCCAAACCTACTTTATTTTAGCCCTGTGCCTGTTTTAGTCGTGTTATTTACTGCTTTAATCTTGAAAGCATGTAAAAACCGTCAGGATTTAAAGCCATTTATCTATACATTAGCGCTGGTGTTTTTAGCCTTCACAGGTTTTGTGATTAGTTTATGGCCTCATATTATTCCGCCATCAGTGACGATTTGGGAGGCTGCTGCACCAGCTTCAAGCCAAAAATTTGCGCTGGTTGGTGCCCTAATTCTCATCCCGATTATCATTGCCTATACGATCCTCTCATACTGGGTATTTAGAGATAAAGTACGTGTGGGTGATGCAGGTTATCACTAAGGAGGAACGTTGCATGAAAATAAAATCTCAGCATTTAACTTCAACGCAATGGTTTATAATCTTATGGTTACTTGGATTTTTTGCACTCGCCATTATTGCAGGTCTGTTTAGATTGCTGTTGATGTTTGCTTATTAGAACGATGAATGGAACAGTCTTTTGATCAAGGCTGTTCCATTCGCACGGATTACCCCTATTTTATGTATAAATCAGAACAGTTAGCACATAACCTGAAACTTCTCATTGAAAATGGGACATGGAAGCCACATACCAAACTGCCATCTTTGCGTGAACAGGTACAGCGTTCAGGCTTTAGCCTCATCACGGTCATGAATGCTTATCAAGAATTGGAAGCACAAGGCCTGATTTATTCCAAAGAAAAGTCGGGTTATTTTGTGGCTGAACAAAGTCATATCCAGATTCCGCAAGCCTACTCAGTGGTGTCTTTAAATCCTAAAATTGAAATTAACTCACTGGTTTTTAAATATCTTAAATCAATTCAATCCAAGCAAGTCAGTCCATTAGGCTCGGCTTTTCCTGACAGTCAGTTGCTCTACCCACCCAAACTGATTCAGATCATGGGGCAGCTTTCGCGTAATCGGCATAGTTATGATCAAACCACCAATCTACCACCGGGCAATTTGGCACTCAGAAAACTGATCGCTCAACGCTATTGTATGCAAGGCATTCCAACCGATGCTGATGACATTGTCATTACATCTGGTGGCCTAGAAGCATTGAATCTTTCACTGCAAGCGATCACTCAACCTGGCGATTATATTTTATTACAGCAAACCATCTTCTATGGCGCATGGCAGGCTGCGGAGCGTTTGGGTTTAAAGGTGATTACCATTCCTGAGCACCCGCAACATGGATTTGATATTGAAGCCTTTGAGCAAGTCATCAAGAATTATCCAATCAAAGTATGCTGGTTTATGCTCAATGCACACAACCCGATTGGCTTCACGGTCAGTGAGGAAATTAAATATAAAATCGCTAAACTGTTACACGAACATCAGATCCATTTGATCGAAGATGATGTCTATGAAGAATTGTTTTATGGCAATCACAAACCTTTGCCGATGAAGTATTTTGATCAGCAAAATCTGGTGCTGCATTGTTCTTCTTTTTCCAAAACGCTAGGTTCAGGTTTCCGTATGGGTTGGGTCTATGCAGGTAAATTTTCCGAGCATATTCAGCATTTACAATTGATGAGCACCATTTCAGCCAACGCACTGATTCAGAATGCGCTGGTTGAGTTTCTCTCTCATCATCATTATGAAAAGCATTTGAGAACGCTTAGACGTGCTTTGGAGAAAAATAAGAAGCAGTTCTTTCAATATCTCAAACAGCATTTGCCTAAAGGTTGTAAGGTCTACAATTATCCAAGTGGCTATTTTCTCTGGATTCAACTGCCTGACAAAGTCAGCAGTATGAAAATCTATGAGCACCTAATTCAGCAACAGATCGGTGTTGCACCAAGTACATTATTTAATGTGCTGCCCTCGCATCAACATTTTATTCGTATGAATTGTTCTTTTGAATGGAGTGAGCAAATTGAGCATTCGTTAGAATTGTTTATTAAGTCGATTCGGGAGGCAGTTTAGCAAATGCTGCACTGTATGAGTCTTGCAGTATCTAGCTTTTAGCCGAAATCAAAATAAGCAAAGATCAAGCAACTCACAACATCCGCAACAATTAAAAGATAAACTACTATTTAACCAATAAGGCTAAAGTCAGAGCCCACCTTAGCTTTTTTTAATAAGAAGCTAAAAAAGCCTTTAAAAATAATGATCTATAGAGTAGCCAAGAAATAAAAAGAACATACTTAAAAAACCAGATAACATAAAAAAATAATGAATAAAAAAGAACATTGGATAATTTTCCAACAATTCATTTAACTGAGAATCACCCATTTTGTGATATACATTATTTCCATAAAAAGCTTTAAATGAGGTATTAAACTTCACATTTAATATCTCTTTCCAATATGCGCTAGGCAAAATACTCAAATAAAAAAAATCAAATGGCTCCATCAACCTTGTAAATCGCTTCTCATCCTTATATACAATTTTGCAAATTCCTTTTAGATAAATATTTATATATATATATAAAAGTATTATAACCATCCATGCTACTATAATAAAAAAAATGCCAATCAGAATAATAAATAAACCTGGTCTATCTGTAGACATCGTCAATAGTATTTCAAACATTATTTATTCCTAATTTCATCAATATAGTCATAGGCTTCACCTATACCATATCCTGCAATTTCACTAGCACCTTTTGTAGCCATTGCTCCTGAGACAGCTACAATACCGATAACGATTAATCCAGTTCCACCTGTGGCAAGTCCAATCACTATAGCACTCACTACTGCTCCAGCAATAATACCAGTGCCTACCTTTGCAGTTTCAACTACAGTTGTTCTCGCCTTATCTTCGGGCGCAGCTTCATAAACATTTACGCTTGAACTCACCACGTCAGTAGCAATCGATATATAGCCAGCTATTTTTAACTGTGTCGCAAACTTACCAATTTTGCCCATTTGTTTGGCGTATTCTTTAACTCCACCTTTAAAACTATTGTCTCTAACCAATGCTGATTGCTTTAGCATTCGTCGCATATTGTTGGTTTTAATAGACTGATCCCAGCGCAAGAATTTTTTAGTTGCTTCTTGATCAAGTTCTTTATACAGGCCTGCATATTTTTGCTTAAATTGAGTGAAGTTTTTCGGATTCGCCAGTCCTGAGCCTTTGGCTTGTTCTTCTGCATACTTGAGAGCGAGTTCGCCATGTAATCTATAAACTCTATGTGCTTGCCCTTGGACTAGTGATAAAGAGCCATCAACAGCCATTTTTTGATCAAAAAAGCTATCCTTCTTTTCTTCCTGATTAAATTTAATTGTTAAAGGATGGTCATTTTCTTCAAAGATATTTTTACCGACAATCTCGGTATTTTCTCTCAATAATGCATCATAGAAAAATTCATAATTCTGTGCGAAAAATTCTGCATCAAAATCTTTATCCTTTTTCATTTCCTCCAAATTTTGATAAGCCTGTTGTGCTTGCTTCTTATATTCAGGTAATTCCTTTGCAGTGGTTGAGTTCGAGATAATCACAACCTGCCCAGGTTGTAAAACCCCCATTGCAACCAGATTAGATAAATGGGGATTATTGGCCTTTAAAATTTCCCAGTCTTTTGCAGCTAACGGTTTCTTAAATACACGCTGTGCCCAAGTCATGACTGGTTCAGTTTTCTTAACCAGATACCAAGCCACTTCTCCATCATTCATCTGAACTTCTTTTACATTACTTTTAGCATTTTCGGTTTTCCCAGATGTGGTTTTAAACTCAAATAAACTCCAGTTATTTGGCTCTGGATATGCTTTGGCAGTGAGTGTTTTGATGACCTCACCCTGATATTTAACTTTATACATCAACACATGGTTAGGTTGAAAAATATGGAACCATTTGCCAAAACCCTTATGATCAAAGCTTCCCTCATCTTTAAAAATGGTTTTGCTTCGTTCTCTGTCCACGACTAAAAATTGAAAAGTAAAGTTTTTATATTGCAAGGGTGAGCTTATCTTAAGTTGTAGTCGACTGTAATGTGTAGCCATTATTATTCTTCTCCACCCGCTTCCTGTGCTTCTTCTATTTCATTCGTCATAACATGAGTCATAAGCGTTTGCGCTGATGCAGTTGTATGCAATTGCATTAATCCATCGGAATCAGTCACGCCTTTTTGTAGTTTACCGTCTTGATCAATGATGAAATAAGGCTTATTCGAGAGTGGAATATTATCTTTATTCTTTACGAGATATTGAAGAATATAGGATTGATTGAGAACAGGTAAGCTCGGTATTTTAACCGTCTTTTTCTGGCCACCTTCAAATCTATGCTGACCTGCTTTAACTTCAAACTTGGCAGGCGTAATAAAAGTAATACCATTTTTATTAATAACGATTTGAGATCCGCCAGCCATTCCCTCTCCCTTGATTGACAATAATATGCGAAAGCATACAATAAAAATAATCAAAAAGCTTTAAATTTATCATATGACCTTTATTATATCCCTGCAATTACAAGACAGTATCATTATTGCTGCCGATAATCGCAGTGCGACCATTGATTATAAAACCCATTCAAATAAAACAAGTAAATTATATGCTTGGAATAAAGGTGTTATCGTCGGTTCTGGTGAGGTAACTGTGATATCAAGAGCCATTGAGTTCTTTATAAAACTCTCAAAATCGAATATTGAAGACCTCCCTAAATGCTTAAAAATTTCAAGACTTATCAGAGAATTAGAACACAAACATTTTCAAATAAACACAACAAAACTTATGTATTCCCAGAGTACATCATCGGGAGCCCAGCTATATACAATACAGCCTGACAATAATGATGATTATCTATTAAAACAGTGCCAAATAAATGAAATTATTTTATGGTTATTTAATCCAGATATTTCACATATTAGGTCTGATTTAAAAACATTATATGACAACCTTAGGCCTTATTATACTTTTAATAATGAGAAAGAATGGGTAGATTATTACACCAAACATTTAAATTTAATTTTTAAAAAACAATCTAAAATAGATCATCTGATGAGTTCAAGTTTTGATATATTCTTTCAAACCAAAGATGACTATTTACACAAACATATTTCCAATCAATATACTCTTTTAGAGCAATGATTAAGCTTTTTTTACACATAAAAAAACGACCTTAAAGCATTCACCTTAAGATCGATTTCAATGATATTCCGCAGTATTAACCTGGGAAGATACCACGCTCTTTACGTGCTTTTAAGATACGTTCACAACCTAAAATGAAAGCAGCTGTACGTAAAGTACATTCTTTTTCACTTGATTTGTGCCATACGTCATTAATCGCTTGAATCATTAACTTATCGAGTCTTTCGTTAATTTCTTCTTCAGACCAGAAGTAGCTCGACATATCCTGAACCCATTCGAAATAAGATACGGTTACACCACCCGCATTACAGATTACGTCTGGAACAACAGTGATACCACGTTCAACGAGGATATCATCTGCTTCTGGATAAGTTGGACCGTTCGCGCCTTCAAGTACCAGTTTTGCTGATAAGTTTTTCGCACGTTCAACCGTGATCTGGCTTTCTAAAGCAGCAGGGATCAAGATATCCATGTCTACTGTCCAGAACTCTTCATCGCTGATCACTTGAGCACCGGCAAAACCGCCCACACCTTGGTTAGTTTGCATGTGTGTTTTTAATGCAGCAAGATCAATACCTTCAGGGTTGTAAATCGTACCCGTATGGTCTTGAATGGTTACGATTTTAGATTTTGAATCACCGAATAGATACGCAGCTTCGCTACCGACGTTACCAAAACCTTGAACCGCAATTTTAGCGCCTTCTAAAGGTAATTTGATTTTTTCAGCAACTTGCTGACCTGTGATAAATACACCACGACCTGTTGCTTTAATACGACCTAAAGAACCACCGAGGTGGACTGGTTTACCCGTTACCACACCTGTTACGGTATGACCTTGACCAGATGAATAAGTATCCATGATCCAGCCCATTACGTTTGGATTGGTACCAACGTCTGGTGCAGGGATATCTTTTTGCGGCCCAATAATATGGCTGATTTCACTGGTATAACGGCGTGTTAAGCGTTCTAATTCACGTGGAGAAAGTTGACGTGGATCAACACGGATACCGCCTTTTGCACCGCCAAATGGTAGATTCACCACCGCAGTCTTAATTGTCATCCATGCTGAAAGAGCCATTACTTCATTTAAATCTACATCTGGGTGATAGCGAATACCGCCTTTACCCGGACCACGTGACAAGTTGTGTTGTACACGATAACCTTCAAAATGACGAATTGTGCCATCGTCCATAACAATTGGCACGTCAACGATCAAAGCACGTTTTGGGCGCTTCAATGTATCCACATAACCTTCTAGACCTTCTAGATACGGAGCAACACGCTCGATCTGCTCGAGGTAAGTTGCCCATGGACCGTCATTTTGAGAGACATAAGATAAATTAGACATGTTTTAACCTTTTGATGAATTCACATGATCCATCAATAAAATATGTAGTTAAAAATTATATAAGCGGCTAACTTGGCAGTTCTACTATCCAAATCGAACCGTGGATTACATTCCGCCACATCAAAAACTTTAATCTTTCCGGTTTCCTTAATGGCCTCTAGTAATGGGTCAAAGACTGATAAATCAATCCCTTTTACCGCAGGTGCACTTACACCTGGAGCAATGCTAGCACTAAATACATCAAGATCAACTGTAATATACAAATAGTCAACTTTTCCGATAAAAGCTGTGATTTTTTCGAGCAAAATTTCAACGTTTTTCGGTTGTAATTCAAAGTCGTAGATGTAACTGCAATTTAGTCGGTCTGCGGTTTCAAAAAGGACTTTAGTATTTGAGTGTTTTGCAACCCCGATACAAAGATAATGAAACGCCTTTTGATACTGCTCAGACAGTCTTGCTGCATTTAAAAAAGGTGTGCCTGATGTTACATGTTCCGCTTCACGCAAGTCAAAATGGGCATCAAAATTAATGATCCCGATGGTCTTATCTGGCTCATTATTCTGTAGATACTGGAACAAACCTGAAAAGCTGCCAAAAGCGACTTCATGACCACCGCCTAAAACAATCGGTTTCATTCCCTGTTTTAAGCTGCGTTCAACCTGCTCTGCCAGTTCAGCTTGCGCCTGTTCCAGTTTGCCATTGTCACACACTACCGTGCCAAGATCTGCAATCGTGACAGGTTGATGGACTGGTAAATTTGCCAACTGCGCCCGAATCATGTCAGGTGCATCTGCTGCACCCAAGCGACCTTTATTGCGTTTTACGCCTTCATCGGAGCTAAAACCGATGAAAGCAAATGAAGCGTGCTGTTGCGTATTGACCACCTGATGGAGACGTAAATGCGCTTCACCGTCGCCATCATGTCGTCCTTGCCATTTAAATGAATGATTCATTATAAATACCACGCTTTAAAAATGAGTCTTGAGATTAGATCGAAACTTCATTGCCATGCTGAATGATGCGTTTTGGCAAATCACCACCTAACCAGTAAACAATTTCTGATGGATGCTCGATGTCCCATGCAACAAAATCTGCAACTTTACCCTGCTCCAGACTGCCATGCGTTTCTTGCAAGCCCAATGCATGCGCTGCATGAATAGTCACGGCTGCCAAGGTCTGTTCAGGCGTTAAACGGAATAAGGTACTGCCCATATTCATCATTAAACGTAAAGATAAAGCTGGTGATGTGCCTGGATTTAAATCACTGGACAAGGCAATCCGTACCCCATGTTGCTGCAAACTTTCCAACGGCGGATACTTGGTTTCTCTCAAGAAATAAAATGCGCCTGGCAATAACACGGCAACTGTTCCCGCAGCAGCCATCGCTTTCACATCATCTTCAGTCATAAACTCTAAATGATCTGCTGACAAAGCTTGATAACGCGCAGCCAAACTTGAGCCACCGAGCGAAGAAAGCTGCTCTGCATGCAACTTGATGGGTAGATTTAAAGACTGGGCTGTTTTAAAGACGCGCTCAACCTGAGCAGGAGAAAATGCCAGATATTCACAAAACGCATCAACAGCATCAACTAGACCTTCTTGATGGAGTTTTGGCAGCATGTCATTACAGATGTACTCAATATAAGCATCGCTTTGATCCTGATATTCAGGCGGTAAAGCATGTGCCGCCAAACAGGTACTGCGTACTGTCATCGGCAAAGTTTCTGCAATCTGACGAATCACACGCAACATTTTGCGTTCATTGACATAGTCCAGACCGTAACCAGACTTAATTTCAATGGTGGTAACACCATCTTTAAGCAGACAACGAATCCGTTTTAGTGCCGATGCAAGTAGCTGTTCTTCACTGGCTTCGCGGGTCGCACGAACCGTACTGGCAATACCACCACCACTCGCTGCAATCTCCGCATAGCTAACGCCTTGTAAGCGTTTTTCAAACTCAACGCTACGGTTGCCACCAAACACACTATGGGTATGGCAATCAATCAAACCCGGTGTCACCCATGCCCCATTCAGATCAATGGTTTCCGCATAAGCATCGGCAGGAAGGTCTTTAAATGTACCAATCCAGTGAATCTGCTGCCCGAGCGTTACAATTGCAGCATTTTCAATACTGCAATATTGACCCGCTTGCATGGTGGCGATATGACAGTTTTTCCAAAGCTTTTTCATTCAAAATTCCTCTCACTGTTCAAGTGCTGCTAACACTTGAACAGCTTGATTATTAGCTTTCCATCTCAATGTTTTGTTGCAAAGCCGTGTTTTCTTTTACCGTGTTTTGCTTGGGTTTCACCCAAATGGTATAGGCAATCCAGAGTAAAACTAACCAAGTTGCACCGACATAAATTGCAGGTCGTGAGTCTGGGAAATAACCCATCATGGCTAAAATAAACAGCATGAATGCAATGGCAAAGGCAGGTGCATACGGCCAACCAATCACGGGGAAATCCAGAGCTTTGATCTCAGCTTTAGACAACTTGCGACGCATCGCAACCTGAGAAAGCAAAATCATGAGCCAGACCCAAACGGTCGCAAATGTTGCGATTGAGGCAATAATGATGAATACATTTTCTGGAATGAGATAGTTCAGTAATACACCGATCAACAACACGCCTGCCATCACCACCACAGTCATCCAAGGCACACCGTTCTTAGAAATTTTCTGGAATACTTTTGGCGCTTGTCCACGGTTTGACATCCCGTACAACATACGTCCTGCACCAAACACATCACTATTGATGGCAGATACAGCCGCTGTAATGACCACAATATTCAGAACGGTTGCCGCTGATCCAATGCCCAGATTTTCAAAAATCTGTACGAATGGACTGCCCTGACTACCAATCTGGTTCCACGGGAAAATCGACATCAATACAAAAATCGTTAGAACATAGAACAACAGGATACGTACCGGCACGGCATTAATCGCTTTTGGAATCGAAGTTTTCGGATCTTGCGATTCACCAGCGGTGATCCCGATAATTTCAATACCGCCAAAAGCAAATACCACCACAGATAAACATGCGACCAAACCTGCAATGCCGTTTGGCATAAAGCCTTCATGAATCCATAGATTTTGAATGCCTGTGGTAAAACCACTATGATCCGCATGGAAACCGTAGAACATCAATCCCAAACCACCCACAATCATCGCCACAATGGCCGTGACTTTGACGATTGAAAGCCAGAACTCAAGCTCGCCAAAGACCTTGACGTGAATCAGATTGATTGCACCCAAGAACATGATCAGTGACAAAATCCAGATCCAGCGTGGCACATCGGGATACCAGAATCCCATGTAGATCCCGAATGCAGTCACATCCGCAAGTGCAACGATGATCATTTCGAAAACGTAGGTCCAGCCTGTGGTAAAACCTGCAAGCGGGCCAATATATTGAGAAGCATAATGGCTGAATGAACCTGATACCGGGTTGTGTACAGCCATTTCACCGAGTGCGCGCATCACGATATAAATTGCAATCCCTGCAACAATATATGCGAGTAATACGGATGGGCCTGCCATTTTGATCGCAGTAGCCGAACCGTAAAAGAGTCCTGTCCCAATGGCTGAACCCAATGCCAAAAAACGAATATGGCGGGTGTTTAGCCCCCGCTGTAATGTGGAGTGCTGTGACATTATAATCTCCAATCCTTGAGGAAATTTAGTTAGATTCGGCCACTCCATGTGACCGATTTATTGATCACACTTCAGACAAACTCGGTAATAGCTTCGGAATGAGTAATTCGTTCAGGCAGCCACTCGCGAGCAATTCACTTGCTTGCTCGATATCTGGCGCAAAGAAACGATCTTCACTGTAGTAAGGCACTTGATCACGCAACACTTTACGCGCACGCTCAAGTTTGGGAGAACTCTTCAATCCTTCACGGAAATCAAGGCCCTGACATGCACCTAGCCATTCAACTGCAAGGATGCCGCGAACGTTGTCAGCCATATACCACAAGCGTTTCCCAGCATTCGGCGCCATGGAAACATGGTCTTCCTGATTTGCAGAAGTCGGTAAACTATCAACACTGGCAGGATGTGCAAGTGCTTTATTGTCACTTGCTAACGCAGCGGCTGTTACTTGAGCAATCATGAAGCCTGAATTGACCCCACCATTGGCAACCAGGAACGGTGGCAGCTGTGACATGTGACGGTCCATCATCATTGAAATACGGCGTTCAGACAGTGAACCAATTTCTGCAATGGCCAATGCCAAATTATCCGCTGCCATCGCAACAGGTTCCGCATGGAAGTTACCACCCGAAATCACATCGCCTTCTGCTGCAAATACCAATGGGTTATCTGACACTGCATTTGATTCGATTGCCAGTACTTCTGCCGCTTGACGGATTTGAGTCAAGCAAGCGCCCATGACCTGTGGTTGGCAACGTAGTGAGTACGGATCTTGAACCTTGCTGCAATCTTCATGTGAATGTGAAATTTCACTCGATTCAGTCAATAAATCACGATAAGCAGCAGCCACATCAATTTGACCACGTTGACCACGAACTTCGTGAATACGGGCATCAAATGGCGCACGCGAGCCCAACATGGCTTCAACGCTTAAACCACCGCACACCGTTGCAGCAGCAAATAAATCTTCTGCTTCAAACAAACCACGTAAAGCATAAGCAGTTGAAACTTGCGTACCATTTAACAGTGCTAAGCCTTCTTTCGCCGCTAAAGAAATAGGTTCTAAGCCTGCAATTTTAAGTGCTTCAACCGCTGGTAACCATTCACCTTTATAGCGTGCTTTACTTTCGCCCAGTAATACCAAAGACATATGTGCAAGTGGGGCCAAATCACCTGAAGCACCCACAGAACCTTTTAATGGAATATGTGGATAAACTTCCGCATTAATCAATGCCAAAATGGCATCAATCACTTTACGGCGAATACCTGAAAAACCACGTGCCAAACTGTTTGCTTTGAGCAGCATAATCAGACGCACCATCGCATCATCAAGCGGCTCACCTACGCCAGCAGCGTGTGAAAGTACCAATGAACGCTGTAATTGCTCTAGATCTTCTGGTGCAATTTTGGTTGAAGCAAGTAAACCAAAACCTGTATTGATACCGTAGGCTGTACGGCCTTCATTGACGATTTTTTCGACACAAGCAACACTTGCATTGATGCCAGCAGAAGCGCTGTCATCGAGTTTCACTTTAATGGGATTTAAATAAGCGTGGCGGAGATCTGCTAAGGTAAGTTTGCCGGGTTGAATTAGAAGTTCCATTGTTGGCGTCCTGTTTTGCACTCTATTGTTCTCTTACGATGCTGTTTACACAATTGCAAAAAGCATCGTAATGTCCTTGTCTGTTTATTGCGTGATCATTGGCAAGTTCAAGCCTTGCTCTTTGGCACAGTCAATTGCAATGTCATAACCCGCATCGGCATGACGCATTACCCCTGTTGCAGGGTCATTGGTCAGTACACGTGCAATTCGTGCTGCTGCCTCATCTGTACCATCACACACGATTACCACGCCTGAATGTTGCGAGAAGCCCATACCTACACCACCACCGTGATGCAATGACACCCAAGTCGCACCACCTGCAGTATTGAGCAAGGCATTTAATAACGGCCAGTCTGATACAGCATCTGAACCATCTTTCATTGATTCGGTTTCACGGTTTGGACTAGAGACTGAACCTGAATCCAGATGGTCACGACCAATCACGATAGGTGCTGAAAGTTCACCACTACGAACCATTTCGTTAAATGCCAAGCCAAGTTTTGCACGTAAACCTAAGCCGACCCAGCAAATACGTGCTGGTAAACCTTGGAAGCTGATGCGTTCACGCGCCATATCTAACCAGCGATGTAAATGTTCATCATCTGGAATGAGTTCTTTTACTTTGGCATCTGTTTTATAGATATCTTCTGGATCACCTGAAAGTGCAGCCCAACGGAATGGACCAACACCGCGACAGAACAATGGACGAATATAGGCAGGAACGAAGCCTGGGAAATCAAAGGCATTTGCTACGCCTTCATCTTGCGCCATTTGACGGATGTTGTTGCCATAGTCAAAAGTTGGCACACCCATTTTCTGAAAATCCAGCATCGCTTGAACATGCTGCGCCATCGATTGTTTCGCTGCTTTCACTACAACTTCTGGCTCAGTTTTCGCGCGTTGACGGTATTCTTCCCATGTCCAGCCAATTGGCAAATAACCATTTAATGGATCATGTGCGCTGGTTTGGTCAGTCACCATATCTGGATGTACACCACGGCGAACCAATTCAGGTAAAATCTCAGCAGCATTGCCATGCAGTGCAATCGAAACTGCCTTGCCTTCTTTGGTATATTTTTCAATACGCGCTAACGCATCATCCAAATTAGTTGCTTGCTCATCGACATAACGGGTGCGTAAACGGAAATCGATACTGGTTTGCTGGCATTCAATATTCAATGAACATGCGCCTGCAAGTGTTGCAGCCAAAGGTTGCGCACCGCCCATACCACCTAAACCAGCTGTTAAGACCCAACGACCTGTTAAATCACCGTTGTAGTGTTGGCGACCTGCTTCTACGAAAGTTTCATAAGTACCTTGTACAATGCCTTGGCTACCAATATAAATCCAAGAACCAGCCGTCATCTGACCGTACATTGCCAAACCTTTGGCATCCAGTTCATTGAAATGTTCCCAAGTTCCCCAATGTGGTACAAGATTAGAGTTTGCAATCAAAACACGCGGTGCATCTTTATGGGTTTTAAACACGCCTACTGGCTTACCCGATTGAACCAATAAAGTTTCATCTGTTTCTAAATTCTTTAGCGTTTCAACGATCTTGTCGAAACATTCCCAGTTACGTGCAGCACGACCGATACCACCGTAAACAACGAGTTCTTTTGGATTTTCTGCGACATCTGGATCTAGGTTATTCATCAACATACGCAGTGGTGCTTCTGTTAACCAGCTTTTGGCATTGAGCTGTGTACCACGCGGTGCGCGAATTTCTACATCACGAAATTTTGTTGTCGTTGTTGTCACAATCGGACTCCTTCCATTGAGTTTGAACCAGCAAATTAATCTGCTTTTACTGTATAGCAATGTATTAACTTGTATATACATCCATATACTACACAAAACTTTTTTATTGAAAAGATGCTTTTCAAATCTTTTATGAAAATAAATTACAAGCTAATGAAATAAATCGATTTATTTTTTATAGACAATAAAAAAACACATACAACCTGAGACTGTATGTGTTCTTAAAAATACAAGAAAACTAGATTTTTATGAGTTCAATTAGACAAGTTTGCTTTAAAATCTGTGGATTCAGAACCACCTTTTTGAGTGATTTTTCCTGCTCAATGTAAAGACTTTCCTGATGCTGCAATTGAAAAATCTGCCCATCAATTTCAATATCTAACAGCTCTGTACTCTGATTAAATATAAAAATCAGATCGGCTGAGCTAAAAATCTCGGTCTTTGTCGGTTCAAAATACCACTGCAAACGTGCATGAAACTGCTTGGGATCATAAATCAGATTAAAATCCCGAATCGGACCATCAATCAATTCACAACGGGTCGCACTTTCACCACTAAACTGTACCGATTGCAATGTCATTAGAGATTCATACTCATCGTCAATATAAAGCTCGATGCCCTGACCTTCCAACACGGTTAAGATACGCTGCATCCCGTTAAATCTGGAAAAATCGCCTGCGCTTTTGACATCAGCCATGGAAATACGCCAGTCAAAAGTATCGAGATTTTCACCCGCACTACGCGCCAGTTCAACCGTATAACCTGCACCATTTTTCCACAGCATCTGCCGATAATCAGCGCTGGTAAACTGCTTGATCATTGGGTAAATTTACCTTCTAGATAATAACGGCTACCCGGATAAATCAAACGTGCGCTGGAAATCAGTTGTTTATTCGACCAAGTTCTACGACGAATCAATAAACACGGTTCGGTCTTGTTAATTTTCAGCCATTTACATTCTTGCGCTGAGGCTAAAATTGCAGTCACTACATGTTCGCCTTCGGTCACAGGTGCTTTCGACATTAGATACGCATTGGGTGTAATGGATTTAAAATCCTGTGCCAAGTAATCTGGGATCAACATTGGATCGACCAAACGATCTTCAATCTGTACAGGCACATCATTTTCATAATGCACAATAATCGAATGAAACAGTTTTTGGCCTTCCCGAATCTGCATCAACATGCTTTGTTCAGTATTGGCCTGAATCTGTTCAAGTACCAACACTTCGGCATGATGTTTATGATTTCGGGCAATAATTTCTTCGGCAATATTATTGACATGGAATAAAGCCGTTCGACCTTGTCCTTCGGCCACAAAAGAACCGACACCTTGGATACGCACCAACAAACCTTCGCTGGTGAGTTCACGTAAGGCACGGTTCACGGTCATGCGACTACAACCGAGTAAATTGACCAGTTCACTTTCAGAAGGAATCTTTTTATTAACCATCCATGTTCCTTCATAAATCTTTTGCGAAATCATTTGTTTCACACGTAAGTACAAAGGAACTGGACTATCTTCTTCTAGAGACAAATCCAAATCATTTTGCTTTGTCACTCTTGACATTGGCTAAAACTCATACTAAATATTCTAAGTCATTGTATATTGAATTAATGCAAATTGTATATACAAGCCTATACAAATAAACATTTTAGCTTAAACCCTCTTCTGATCCTCTAAATTTATATTTAAAAAAATTCCTCTTCCACTTATACCGTATAGCGTTTACTTAAACCCCATTCCGCCAAGATACGGCGATACATGGTCGATGAGCGATCTGCTTCAAAATGTGCCTCCATACCAATATCTAAAGGCAATTCTTCGGGTTTCTGTGCCTCTACCATCTCTTGATCTTCTGCAAAAATCTGCGCATTAAAATCATAGACGGTCTGTAAATCTCCCGTGGTATCGAAATTACGGGTTAAAGGTACAAACAAACGGGTCTTGTTATGTGAGATTGGGCAGCAGGCATTTAAAATCTTGAGCACGCCATCATTTGGAAAATGGATCGTCAGTAGCGCTGAAAATGGTGGATAAACATCAAAAATCCGCTCCCATACAAAATCATCTGGCGCGAGATGCTGCATCCCATGCGGATAATTACTGACATTGCTGGTGTAGTTTGTATGCAAGCCATAGTTGGTACGTTCAGTCGAGTATTTGGGTACGACTGGATTATCTCGGTCTGCAAAAGCCTGATGATGTACCCAAGCAAAATGTGCCACATCAATAAAGCCCTCTAATTGACGACCACTTGAACCAGCAATATCCACGGATGGCGGCAAAATGGCTTGATGTTCCTCCTGTTCCCATGTGTCCAATACAGGGAAATTCGCCAAACTTTCATCTCTGCCAAGAATACTGGTCCAGACCAATCCATATTTTAAAACCACAGGAAACTTGGTCAGAGAAAAACGATCTGAGATTTTAGTTAAATCAGGTTGAGCTGGGATTTTGGTACATTTGCCGTCTTCATTGAAATGCAAGCCATGATAAGGACAGATAATGGTTTCACCCTCCACCCAACCTTTACTCAACGGCACACCACGGTGTGGGCAAATATCCCGCGCTAAATGAATCTGTCCTGTTTCAGTCTGATACAACGCCAAATTCATATCCAGTAACGTCACTTGCTGAGGTTTACTGGTGACATCTTCAATACGTGCGACCGGATACCAATGCTGCGCAAGAATCTGCCAATCCTGATCATCAAATTGGCTGTGACATGGCTTATTTGGAAGATTGATGAATGGAATTGCGTTCATATCCTGTGCTCATTTTTAATGTTTTCTCTGCTGTTTGCAGTGTGGAATAGATCATTATTTTCGTCTATTAGAATGAATTACATGCATCATTCTAAAAATTAGAACAGCATCGGCATTAAAATTGCTTTTGTATTTGCACCAGTTTTTATATTGAGAGCACGTAATGGCCCTGCCATTTTCACGTTTTGCCGATTATTTTATGGCCGTAGCCAAAACAGGAAGCTTGAGAAAAGCAGCCGATCAACTTTTCATTTCTGTATCCGCAGTCCATCGGCAAATTGTTCTGGCAGAAGAAGAGCTTGGCGTGAGTTTATTCGAACGGCGACCCAATGGATTAAAACTGACCTTGGCTGGTGAACTGCTCTATGCCGATTTACGCACTTGGCAAAAAGGTTTTCAAATCACGCAAAAACGTTTAGGTGAAATCCAGGGCTTGCAGCGTGGCTCGATTGAGTTTGGAATGATTTCTGCATTGAGCGAAAGCTTTGTCAGCACTGTTATTCAGTCGATTCACCAACAATATCCATGGATTAATTTTCAGATTCGTGTGTTGGACAGTGACAATGTGGCTGATCTAGTGATGAATGCAGATCTCGACTTTGGCTTGATTCTTAATCCTAAACATCAGCATCAGTTACAGATCAGTGCATTTATAGAAATGCCCTTAGGCTTTGTGATTCCAAAGCAGCATCATTTAGCCCATAAAGAAAAAATCTATTTCTCGGATACATTGGAGTTCAATCATATCCTGCCTGCCGAACCTTTGATTATTCATGATCATGTTACGGCCCTATATAAAAAACAAGACTTTCATCCACAGCATAAAATTGAATGCAATGATATTCGTATGATGATTGCCTTACTCAGACAAAACCTAGGTATTGGCCTGATGAGTTATCTGGATGCCGCGCCATACATTGAAAATGGTGAATGTGTATTTAGAACAATTGACGATAATAGACTGCATCCGATTACGGTTGCGTTATGTGTTGCACCAAAACGGCAACTTTCCCGAATTGCGCAAATCATGATGAATCAGATCATTGCAGAAATGGAAGCACTAAAATTGCGCATGCACAAATATATTTAGTAAATAAAATTGCATTTTTGCACCAAAATAAACCAACCAAGTTATTGATTTTAATAAATATAATATTTGACACCCGATTATTCCATCGAGTAATTTGATGTGAAGATTCAATGATTTCACAATTTAGGCATTGCTATGGTTCAGTCCAATACAGACGTTGATTTTACTGCCCATTATCCGCGAGATATGATCGGTTATGCTGATCGCCCTCCACACGCCAAATGGCCCAATCAGGCAAAAATCGCTGTCCAGTTTGTGCTGAATTATGAGGAAGGTGGAGAAAAACATATCCTGCATGGCGATGAAGGTTCAGAACAGTTTTTGTCTGAAATCAGTGGTGCCGAAAGTTATCCTGCACGACACCTTTCAATGGACTCAATCTATGAATATGGTTCACGAGTAGGTTTCTGGCGGATTCAGCAAGAATTTGCCAAACGCCAATTGCCCATGACTATTTTTGCTGTGGCGATGGCACTGCAACGAAATCCACTGGTGGTCGAAGCGATTAAACAAAATAACTATGATGTGGTCTCGCATGGCTTACGCTGGATTCATTATCAAAACATTGATCTTGAAACCGAGAAGCAACATATGGCTGAAGCCATGTACATCCTCAAAGACCTGTTTGGTGAAATGCCAACGGGTTGGTACACAGGCCGCGATAGTCCGAATACCCGTCAATTACTGGCTGAATATGATCATGTTCAATACGACAGTGATTATTACGGCGATGACTTACCTTTTTGGACCACACTCAGTAATGAAACGGGCACAACACGACCGCATTTAATTATTCCCTATACGCTTGATACCAACGATATGAAGTTTGCTTCACCGACTGGTTTTAACCGTAGTGAAGATTTCTTTGAATATTTAAAAGATGCTTTTGATGTTTTATATGCAGAAGGTGCAACGAGTCCGAAGATGCTTTCGATTGGTATGCATTGCCGGATTTTAGGACGACCTGCCCGCTTCAAAGCACTACAACGTTTCTTGGATTATGTGCAAAATCATGATCGGGTCTGGATTTGTACCCGTCAACAAATTGCTGAGCATTGGTATACGCATCATCCTTATCAAGGATAAGCAGTCTTACCAACAATCTATTGATATACAAATAATTATAATAATCTTAACGGGGTCTTGCCGAGTCCTCATCCAATTTCAAGATAAACCTGCGGTTTGCCCTACTTTTCTTTCGGGAAAAGTAGGCAAAACCATTGTCATTTGCAAAACCTGTCCACTTCTTGTATCTACCATATACTAACTAGCTGTATAAAACTTTATATGTTATTGACACCATGCAGGTTGCAAATGACGTTTCCGAGTATCATATTTTTGTATATCGCTCCATCTGCTTAGGCTATTTTTGCCATATCCATACTCCGCTGTTGTAACAGCTTCACCGCTTGCTTTGCTTGCCAAGACAACTCCATCATATCCAGATCAGGAATTTGATCATTCTCCATCACCATTTTCCCAGCAACAAACATAGCCTTAATATGCGCCCGTCCAGCACTTGCCACAGGCCCTATCGCCAAGTCATGTAAACCGAAATAACGTGGATCGTCCAATTGATACACCACCAAGTCGGCCTGTTGCCCTACTTCAATCGTACCGACTTGATCTAAACCTAATATCTTGGCACCACCCGCCGTTCCCCAGCGGATCACATCCTCAATACTTGCAGCATCTGCACCCCCTTCAAATTGTCCGCCCTGATATTGTGGCGTCGCCAACATGCCCTTTCTGGCCCGTTGCAACAACCATGCAGCATGGGTTTCAGACAACATATCTGCGGCTTCGTTAGAACCTGCGCCATCGACGCCAATCGAAATGGTCATGCCTGCCTGTTCCAGAGCAACAAGATCAGCAATGCCACTACCCAAACGTGCATTACTCTGCGGACAGTGCGCGATTCCTGTTTGAGTTTGGCCTAACAACTGAATTTCTTCAGGTAATAATTTCACCAGATGCGCAAACCAGACATCATTTCCAATCCAGTCCTGTTCAGCACAAAACTGGACGGGGGTCATACCAAACTTGGCTTTTGCGGCATCCAGATAGTCCACCGTTTCGGATAAATGACTATGCATCCGAATCCCGAATTGTCTGGCGATTTTGGCACTTTCCCGCAATTGTGGTGCTGTGGTCGAATGCAGGGTTGAAGTCGGTGCCATTACAATTTTTCGAAATGCATCTGAACCTGATTGATGATATTGCTGCACCAAACGCTCAATATCCATCATATAGTCTTCAAACTTCTCAGGGCGTAATACTTGTGGCAATTCACTTTCCAAACCGCGCGTGAGCGTTGCACCACCACGACACAACACAAAACGCATGCCTAACTTTTCGGCTTCATCAAATAAGATTGCCGCACCATCGAACGGCATCTTTGGCCAATACAAATAATGATGATCCGCCACTGTTGCGCAGCCTGAACGTAATAACTCAATTAAGCCAATCCGTACCGCAACCCTGAAAGTGTTTTCATCAAACGCACCACGAAACCGATACGGCGTACTGGCAAGCCATGAGGTCAGGTTTTGATTCAGTCCTTGTGGCTCACCCTTGAGTAAAGACTGGAATAAATGATGATGTGTATTCACCCACGCAGGGTAAATTACACAATCTTGGGCATCGATCACCTGTTCATTCGGCTGGACAGCTAACTGGCCGAGTTCAGTGATTTTACCTGCCTGAATACGAATATCACTGAATGAGCAACGCGCTGCATTCCCAGATAACCCCGTCAAAATGGCATGTGCATTTTTAATTAAATAACTATTATTCAAAGACACTAGACTCATACTTGCTCACTCTCATGCCATTTGTTTAAAAAGAACTGACTTAATAAGGACATCAGAACAAATAAGCCTAAACCTGTGCAGGTAATCAGGAATAATGCAGCAAACATCAGAGGTAAATCTAACTGAAAGCCTGCTTGCAAGATTTGATAAGCCAAACCTGCACTGGTTCCACCTGCTCCAGCAACAAATTCGGACACCACAGCACCGATCAGCGCCAAGCCACAGGAAATACGTAAGCCACCAAAGAAATAAGGCAAAGCGTTCGGTACCCGTAAGCGCATCAGAATCTGCCAGCGACTGGCTTTGTTGATTTGAAAAAGATTGAGTAGACCTTTGTTGACACTACGCAAGCCCAAAGTGGTATTGGTCAGTATCGGGAAAACCGCAACCAGCATGGCACACACCACCAATGCCAAAGTTGTATTTTGAATCCAGATGATGACCAATGGTGCAATCGCAACAATCGGCGTGACCTGAAATAAAATGGCATAAGGCATAAAACAGGCTTCGACCACACGGCTTTGTACAAACACAAAAGCCACCAATGTGCCGATAATCACCGCACACACAAAAGCCAGTAAAGTAATTTTTAGCGTGACCCACAAACTGCCAAATAACACACTGGACTGATTGATCATCGCTATAACGATATCACTCGGCTTTGGCACCACATAAATAGGCACTTCTAGCTGTTGAAAACTCAACTGCCAAAACAACAGGAAGATCAAACCAAGCCCAAGTGGCGCAGCAATACGTTGAACTGTTGGATGTTGTATCAAAGGTTTAATCATGGTGATGTCCTCCACTTGCCTCAGCCAATAATTGCGATAGATGCGAACATTGTTGAATAAAGATGTCTGAGCTTCTAAAGGCTTCGTCACGCAGATAGGGCCCTTCAATTTCCAGATCGGCGACCACCCGCCCAGGTCGCGCGCCCATCACAATCACGCGCGAAGATAAATACACCGCTTCATAAATACTATGCGTGACAAAAACTACGGTTAAATCACGTTCAGACCATAATTGGCGAATATCGCTATCCAGTTTATGGCGGGTAAACTCATCCAATGCGCCAAAAGGTTCATCCATTAACAATAAATCTGGTTCCGTCACCAGTGCCCGAGCCAATGAAGCGCGCATTTGCATGCCCCCTGAAAGTTCGCGTGGGTAGGCTTTGCTAAACTTCTCTAAACCCACGGCTGCTAAAGCCGCCATCACTTTCGGGGTGCTAACTGATTTTGAAATATGTTGTAAATCGAGTGGCAAACGAACATTGTCTTCAATATTGCTCCACGGCATGAGCGTTGCTTCTTGAAACACCATAGCCATTTTGCATTGCGATTGAATATCAGCTTTACCATTCCAGCGCACCAATCCGGCAGATGGGTGCTCCAGATCAGCAAACATTTTGAGTAAGGTACTTTTACCGCAACCTGATGGCCCAAGTAATGAAACAATCTCACCACGTGCAATATTTAAATCTAAACGCTGTAATGCATTGGTGCCATTCGGATAAGTTTTCTCTACACCTCTGGCCATGATCATTGGCGTGACAAAGCTTGAAGATTCATGGATTGGCGTATCCATTGGTAAAGCAGAATTCATATGGTTTCCCCTTTGTGCCAGTGCCCTATTTTTAACCCTAAAAAATCCTGATCGACATTCCAGATTATTTGGCTGGTTTAATAAATTGCGTGGTATAAGCGGTTTTCCAATTGGTTTTAGTGTTCAGTAAGCCTGCACTCACCATAAAATCTCGCGTTGCTTTCCAACGTGCATCCGTCATGACGCCAATGCCTTGAGTCTTGGCATCGCCACCATCAATCAATTTCAATTTCCGCATTTGCCCTACAGCAAACGTGAGTAACTCATCATTCATATTTGGATTTTCTTTTTTAATCACGCTATTGCCCAAGCGCGGATCAGCTAAATAGTTTTTCCATCCCTCCATAGAAGCTTGGACAAAGCGACGCAGCACATCAGGTTTGTTTTGAATGACGTCATTTCGTGTCACTAAAATACCGCCATAAGCTGGATAGCCAGCGTCAGCAAATAAAAAGAAATTACTCGATGGTTCGGCTTTTTTGGCCTGAAAGACTTCAGAGGTCGCATAGGCTTGTTGTGCGACATTTTTGCCCGCTAAAAAAGGCTGCATATTGAAGGTATAAGGGCGAGCTTGTGCTGCATCTAATTTATATTTGCCTTTTAACCAAGGCCACCAGCTTGCTTGTCCACTGGTCGAGACCAGAATCGTTTTTCCTTTCAGATCGGCCAAAGACTTTACATCGCTATGGGTTAGTACACCTTGCGGATCAAACTGAAATGGCGCTGCAACCGCTTTAATTGGAAAATTGCTTTCAATGCCTTTTAAAACCTGTAGGTCATAATTAATAATAATGTCAGCACGTTTTGATAATAATAAAGTCATGTTGTTGACTTGTGGCCCACCGATTTTAATATCGACATCAAGGCCATATTTTTTATAAATTCCTTGTGCCAGTGCCTGATAATATCCACCTTGCTCAGCTTGCGCATACCATGTGGTTTGTAACACAAGTTTATCTGCTGCATAACTGGTTGAGCTGAGAACGGTGACAAAGCCCAATAACGCGCTCGCGATAACAGTACGTCGTCCTTTGCCTACATAGTGCTGAATATTCATAAGTAACACCCCTAAATCTGTATGGATTCATCTTGCTATTCTTTTTAGGGGGTCAATCAATGTATAAGCTACACATTTCTCTCAAAGCCAAACCCAATTGGCTTTGTCCCCGAAAGAGGAACAGCAAACGCTGTAGAGCAATGTCCCGCGTGTTTGGTACACACTGACCGCTTATACTCAGTAATGATTTAGCAAGCTCTGTGCCAAGATTGCTTTCACTTTATTTTTCATAGGCATAATCTAGTTTGAATTTATTTTTGATTATTTTTAGATGAATAAACAGTATTCATTATCTTGTTTTGTAGGCCATAAAAAATAAGACTGTATTAAAAATGCACTATTTTAAAACAGCTCAATGCGCAGAAATGAATCACTGACGCTGACGATTTAAATCCATATAAATATTTCAATGCAATCTTTTATAGATTGCTTGTTCATCTCGACACAATTGATCCAACAACAAATCTTTATCAGTTTCCCGATATTTCATGCTCAAGCCCATTGTATAAATTGCTTGTGCTGAATGCCCTCCACGAGCTGCTTTATAAACTGGTATAAAAAATGCTTATGTGTTTATGTCAGAGTAGAAGCGTTCAGCATACAGTCACACCAACTGCTATGTGGGTCATTGCTCAGAAATCAGCTCACACTCTTCATGAGAAAATATCTTTTGAAGAAAGTGCGGCTCTTTTTTGAATGTGACCCCGTCTCTTTCAGTTCATTTGATTGGGTCACGGTTTATCCAGAAGATGAGGTTGAAAATATGAATAGCGCCAACATGACTCAAATTGCTGAAAATGACTACAGCTTAGAAGAATTACAAAAAGAAGCCCGTATGGGCGCTTTGGGACAAGAAACCTTTGAACGTGAAGTTCGGGTGATTGATTTATCCAACTTTGAACAACGAAAGTATGAGATTGCTGAACAGCTTTGGGCAGCAGCGACGGATATCGGTTTTTTTCAGGTCGCAAATCATGGTATCCCGTTGGAGCAGATTCAAACCGCTTTTGAGATGACACAGCAATTTTTTGCTTTACCCGAACCTGTCAAAGCGCGTTATCCGCTCAATCGCAATGCGGGTTGGGAAAGTAAGGCACAAGTTCGTCCTTCGACCAGTACGCCAGATCAAAAAGAATCCTACCAAATCACTCGTCCCCGGATGGAAGGACTTTACCCAAGTGAGCAGGAATTACCGAACTTTAAAAATACCATGCTGGCATTTGAACAGGCATGCTGGCAAGTCGGTATGAAAATACTCTCCTGCTTTGCTTATAAACTGGGTTTTGCCGATAACTTCTTTGCACTGGCGCATGATCCTGAGCAGGACAGCTATCAAAGTACCTTAAGAATGCTACATTACTACGCGATTGATCCTGCACTGAAAGATCAATTGGGACTATGGCGTGCGGGTGCGCATACCGATTTTGACTGTTTAACCCTGCTGTTTCAACGTCAGGGACAAGGTGGTTTGCAAGTCTGTCCTGGCAAGGATATGGAACAACAGCAATGGACCAGTATTGAACCACTCGACCATGTGATTACCTGTAATATTGGCGATATGCTGATGCGTTGGAGTGATGACCAATTACCTTCTAATTTCCACCGTGTTAAAAATCCAGAAGCCAATGAATATCAAGGGCCGCGTTATAGTCTGGCGTTCTTCTGCCAAGCCAATGAAGATGTGATCATTGAAAGCCCACAAAAGAAATATCCTGCAATCACGGCGAAAGAATATTTAAAACAACGCATCAGCGCCAACTTCAAAGGTAAATATTAATCCTCTATTCTTTGCAGACAGAGATAGATCGTCTCTGTCTGTTATTTCAGCTTTAGTCTATTTATTTTTATCATCTATGGTGGTGTTTGCGATCGTTTGTGTGATCTCTTCTGATTTGTTTTCTTGGGTCTTTTTTGAGGGATAATGATTTTTCCCGTACCTAAACCTCGGAAGAAATAATTAAAAAGATAAATAAATAAAAAACCAAAATAAAAAAACGGGAATATGGTAAAGACACTAAATGTACTTTCCCAAAAAAGTACACCAATCCGATAATTATAACCTAACTGGATAAGTGCACCTCTACGACTACCATCCTGAAAGGAGATATTCTCTAAAAGAAAATGGCTCATCCCCATGATAAAGCAGAATAAAAATATCCCTGAAACAATTGTTTTTTTAATCAATGGCTTCTCCAGCCACGGATGTTTCTTCGATGCCTCAAACTCAGCTTGAAAGAATTTACGATAAATTTTTTCCTGAAACGCCTTGTTTACGCCTACTTTCTTAATAAATAACAGGCACATGTAACAACCCAAAACAAAGGCTAAAACAGTACAATAAATACTTGAAAGAATAGTAAAAAATGGCAATGGACCTTTAGTCCCCACCGTAATCAACATCTGCTCTGTGATATAACGATAAACCTCATACTGCCACTGATTGCGTGGATATGCTGGAAATAAAAATAGCGGTAAAACGAATACAATAATCAAAAGGGCAATATGTATTTTGGTCTGTCTTTTTTCTTTAGCTTGTTGTTCAAGCGCCAAACGCCTTTGTTCTAATTTTTCTTGCTTCTTTTGCTTTGTATGCTGTTCAAGCAATTCTCTTGCTACATAGCGTTTTGTTGACATAAAAAATAGAAATAAATATTTAGGTTATATACAAAAAATCTTAATTAAAAAATAAAAAGATTCGAATATTAATATGCTTGAGGATTCTAAATTAAAACGAATCACCTTCCAATATTCTAGAGTCAATATATTTTTCAATATACAGTCAGAGATTGACGATCTCTGACTGTGCTAAAGCTTCGGTGATCCATAAAGGTTGAAATAAATGATGCACATCGCAATTACTGCCGCCACCAATCCGATCTACCACTAAAAAATCACTGTTTGCTTCTAAGGTAATTAAAGGATGATGCCATACCCCTTGATGATAGGTAATTCCCTGCTGTCCATTGCTGATAAAAGCATAAATTAGCTGCTCATCAGGTCGTGTTTGGTCAAATGGCAACGCCACAACAATAATAAACTTCTGTTGTTGCAACGGAATAAAAGACTGCGAACCATAAGGATGTCGTTCCAGCATCTCAATCTGAAATGGAATCTGAGTTGCAAATAAATTGTGAAAAATGCTCATCCCAACTTCAACATGGTCACCCGAAATTTGTGCCAGTGATAGTGCATGATAACGTTCAGTGAGTCCCTGATTAATTGGAATAAAGTCTTTACCACTTTTTTCAATCACATCGCCAAAAGGAGCAAAGCTGTCCTGAGTTAAAGGTTGAATCTCAATATTTTTTTCATGCATATATTTATTCTCTGCCATTTCTTATCAGCCCCATTGAATCACAATAAGGCGATTACTCATGAGAAATTACTAAACCACTTTTCCCCATAAACGAATCCGACTAATGCCGCCATCAGGAATCATATTGACGCGGATATAGTTCACTTTTTGATGTTGAAGTACTTCTGCTAGATATTCATGAATATTGTCCATCGTTAAAGTTTGCTGTTCCAATAAAAATGGCCAGAACATACTCTGTGGAATCAGTTGTGCATCGGTTGCATCTTCAATATAAGTCGCTTGTATTGAACAAAATGCAGGGAAATTGCCTTTGAAATATGCGGTATCGACTTCAATTTTTTCAACTGATCCAGCTTGTCCCAAAGCAATAATGCACCAATCAAAACCAGGTGCACGACGACGTTTAGTTTCCCAGCCATCACCCATATTTAAACCACGATCAGGATTGAGCAAATTATTTGGATGCCCAAAATGTGCATCACTAAAAGCCACAATACGCCCGCCATTTTTTAAACCTATCAGGTCGATCTGCTGGGATGTATCTACATTTTCGACCACCACACGGCCATATACCCTTAAACGGGCAATCCCGCCATCCGGGAAAATATTGATGCGGATATGTGTGATTTTCTGTGCGCTACAATCAAAAAAATGATGCTGGTCTGGGAATAAAACCGAATTTTCTAATAAGGGTATCCATTCAATATTGTCTAATTGATTGTCTGGTGCATAACATCCTTCTACCGAAGCAGAAGCTGGATAATTGCCTGTAAAGAAAGAAGTATCAATATCAAATCCAGATACCAGCCCTGCCACACCTAGACGGACAATACACCAATCATAGCCAGCTTCACGCTTGCGTCGGGTTTCCCATCCGTCCATCCATTTACCATTGTCATCATATTTTCCCTCAACAAATTGAGCTGGCGTGCTTTGCAACATTCTTTCTGCTTGTGCAAAGAACTCATCTGAACAGCTCACAATCGTTGCACCAATTCGGGCATCAGCAAGATTGGTTAACGCTTGAAAATGGTTCGGTAAAGTTACTGTTTTGGCAATATGCACTGTCATCGATCAATCCTGAACATTTCATTTCTATTCTGTTATGCAAAAACCAGTCCAACTGGTCTGACCTGTTATTAAAATATAGCGATTTTTTATCAGGAACAGCAACAAAAATAGAAATTTTGTGTAGAATCAAGTTGTTCATTTTATAGATAAGGTGCGTGGCTTATGAGTCCACAAGCAATGCTCAATGGAAAATCATCTCAGGTGACTGAGCAAGCTGTGGAAGTGATTCATCAACGCATCCAGCAAGGTACTTATCCTGTCGATTCAACGCTCCCTTCGCAACGCGATCTTGCAGTTCAGTTAGGCATCAGTCGGGCTTCATTGCGTGAAGCTTTAACACGTCTTGCTGCCTTGGGATTATTGGAAATCAAGGCTGGCAAAGGTGTTTACGTTATTTCAAAACATAGTCAGGCTGCCGAGCAATGGGAAGGTGAACACCGCGTTTCACTCAAAGATTTCTATCAATTACGCTATGTACTGGAAGGTTTTTGTGCCCTACTGGCTTGTGAATATTTAACTGAAAATGATAAATCGACCTTAGAGCAACATTACCAAGCGCTTGCCGCTGCAATCAAACAACAAGACTGGACAACAGCTTCTGAGGCAGATTATGCTTTTCACCAGCACATTATTGAATTGAGCCACAATCAATCTATTATTCAAACACTTAAAATGCATACCGAATGGATTAAAAAGAGTCAGATTCTTCCTTTTGTTCAGCCGAATCTGGCATTTAAAACCATTCAGGAACATGAGCTGATCCTACAAGCCCTGTTTAGACAAGATGCAGAGGCGGCTGAAAAAGCCATGCAAGCGCATATTATTGGTGCGGCACAACGAGCAGGCGTATATTTCTCTCGACATCCCAATTGAATATCACCAAACCACTCAAATTAATTGCTTAAATCATCACCCTGCACCACTTTGCATCATGTCCCGAACCACATCAATGCAAGCTCAATAATTATGCATTTTAATAAGGCATAACAACTGGTATGACCAGTAAAACCAGTTATTAAAATTGGCACACTTCTCGCTTAGAACTGTTTAGAAACTTTTTAAATATTTAGGATCTGAACAATGAATATTGCAATTGTTGGTGCTGGTATGGGTGGTCTAACTGCGGGTATCGCTTTAAAAAAATTTGGGCATCACGTTACCATCTATGAACAAGCAGCCGAGATCTTACCTGTAGGTGCAGCGATTTCACTTTGGTCAAATGGCGTGAAGTGTCTTAATTATTTAGGTTTAACCGACCAGATTCAGGCCTTAGGCGGTCAAATGGAATCTTTGGCCTATGTGGATGGTCTCAGTCAGCAAACCATGACGCAATTCAGCTTGTCGCCTTTATACAAGGAAGTTGGACAACGTGCCTATCCTGTTGCCCGAGCCGATCTACAGCATTTATTAATGCAGCAATTTGGTCTGGAAGATATCAAACTGGGCATGAAAATGACTGCGATTGAAACGCATCAAGATGAGGTGACCATTCACTTTCAGGATGATTCTCAGATTAAAGCTGATTTGCTGATTGGTGCAGATGGTACACATTCCCTCACCCGACAATTTGTACTCGGCTATCAAGTCGAACGTCGTTATGCAGGTTATGTGAACTGGAACGGATTGGTCGAAATTGATGAAACAATTGCACCTTCCATGCAATGGACAACCTATATTGGTGAAGGTAAACGCGTATCACTGATGCCTGTTGCACAAAACCGTTTCTATTTCTTTTTTGATGTGCCATTAGATGCAGGGCTAACTAATGACCGTGCCTATTATAAACAAGAGCTAAAGGCCCATTTTAAAGGTTGGTGTGAACCTGTACAAAAACTCATTGACCGTTTAGATGCACATAAAACCAACCGTGTTGAAATCCACGATATTGAACCGTTTATGGACTTCTACAAAGGGCGTGTCGTGTTATTAGGCGATGCAGCACATAGCACTACGCCTGATATTGGACAAGGCGGCTGTCAGGCTATGGAAGATGCGATTTATCTTGCTCGTGCCCTGCAAATTAATACCTTTGGTCTGGAAGATGCATTGGCACGTTATCAAAACAAACGTAATGATCGAACCAAGGAAATGGTCTTAAGAGCGCGCAAACGCTGCGATGTCACTCATATGAAAGATCCTCAAGTGACCCAAGAATGGTATCAGTCTCTCTATCAGGAACAGGGTTCACATATTATGCAAGGGATTATAAGCAATATCGTTGGTAACCCACTCGATTAGAACTTTTTTAACGGTCGCCCCCTATTGAGGGGGCTTTTTTTCAACGGACTTTTAAGACATAAAAAATGCATATCTCGATTGAAATATGCATTCATTAACCAACTGATTCCTCAGAATTTATAAGTCAATGCAAAACGGTTCTGTAAGAAATTCTTGTCATAACGTGGAGAGGTTTGGATACCCGCAAAATTACTGACACTAAAACCTTTTAAAGCCCCTGTAAAATTATAAATCCCAAACAGCATATATTCAGATTGGTTTCGGCTGGCAACATGCTCTGCTTCCTTTAAATCCATAAATGAATAACGCGCGCCGGCAATCACCTGATCAGACACTTTCCCCTCCAAAGACAACATGAAGGCATTACCCGCACCTAAATCCTGAGTACTGGTAAAAAACGGCTGAGCAAAAATTTCACCTGAAGAGGTTTTGGCAGCATACGGCGTTAAAAGTGCGCCATTCAAATACCCCTCCCGATCCGGTTTAATGTAGTTATATGCAACTTTTAAAGTCGCCTTAGGTAATACTTTAACTGCCGCCTGTGCACCAAAAATCTGACTATTTACCTCACCAGCTAAAGCTTTGCCCTGATCTTTACCTGAAATATATTGCAGTGAAAACTCAGGAGCATATTTAATCTGCGGCATTGCCAAATCAGCTTGTGTATAGATCAAACGGGTATAGTCATCATAACTTTGATACCACAATTGCGTTTTTAGACTTCGATCTTCGGCTAAGTTGAACCGCTTCCCGACACCCACTGACCAGACACCATCGGTTTCCAGATTCGAGTTTTGACGAGCGCTTTTTGTGAACTCATCTTCGCCATAATTTTTATATTTATTGACTTTGGTCAGACGCAAGAAATTGTCATTGTTTCCAATCTGGACATCGGCTGCCTGATATAAAAACATCAAAACACGACGGTCTGCATAATCCCCCATAAAGGGTAAATTGAGACGCTGATTACCAATGGTCACTCTGGCTAAATCGTTCTTCCAACTTAAATAAGCTTCTGCCAGACCATCTCGATCCTCTTGCAGTTCAGGTACTTCGTCATTTTTATTTTTCTTATCTAGACGGCGTTGTATGTCATATCCAACACCTGCCTGTATGCCATAAAAAGGCGCTGTTTCATATTTAATATAGCCGCCGATGACAGCCGTATCCTGATTCAGATTATCCACAAAATAAGCATTATTGAGTGAGTAATAGGTCGATTTCACTGCGCCATGAACACTTCCACAGGCAAATGCCGCAACCAGTCCCTCACCCGCCTGACAATCTTGTTGCAGATTTAACAGATGATTTAGACTGGTATCAGCCGCCGATGCCTGCATGGCTGAGGTCATAGCGAGCATGAGCATTGCTGATTTTAATTTAAAATTTCTCATAAAATTCCCCGTAAGATTTCATTTAAAAATCGCTTTAGGTCTTTAAAATCCTGTTTTTGGCTTTTTCAAGACAAAAACTCCCCTAGACCTATTCAGTGTTGAATAAGCAACTTTTAAATTTTTCGAATAAAAAGTGTGGTTAGGTTAAAAAATCAGTTCCAAATCAATCTCGATCAATGCCCTGAATTTAGAGGCACTGTTGCGACATCAACAGACTTTTTACTCAATGGTAAGTGGTTAAAAATGATGTTAAGCAAAATGGCGGTAATACAAGCTGAGCTAATGCCTGAATGCAATAAGGTTTTTACCCAAGTTGGGAATTGTGCATAGAACTCCTGATTAACGATGGGAATCATACCAATTGCCAGTGAAGTCGCCACAATAATCAGGTTTTTGTGATCGTTATAATCCACTTTGGCTAAGGTTCGTATACCACTTGCGGCAACTGTACCAAATAACACAATGCCAGCACCGCCCAAAACAGGCATGGGAATCGAGGCAACCAGACGCCCCACGATCGGCAATAATCCCAGAATAATTAAAATGCCACCCGCAGTCGCCACCACAAAACGGCTTTTCACCCCTGTAATCGCAACCAACCCGACATTTTGAGCAAAAGCCGTTTGCATAAATGAACCAAAGATCGGAGAAATTGCACTCGATAACATATCCGCGCGTAAACCATCACCAATCCGTTTCGAATCTACTTTAGTTCCAACAATTTCACCAATCGCGATAATATCGGCAGTGGTTTCCGTCATGATTACCAAGGTCACAATTGTCATGGAAAGAATGGCAGAAAACTCAAATACAGGAGAACCGAAATGAAAGAAGCTAGGAAATGCAAAAATAGAACCTGCAGCAACCTTTGAAAAGTCAGTAAATCCAGCAATATAAGCAAGCACCGTCCCTAGAATAATTGCTGCCAAAATTGCGAGCCGACGTAAAATCTGGCTACGCAACATACTAAAAATAATCACAATCGCCAGCGTCATCACCGCCAAACCAACATTGGCTGGATCACCCCAGTTTTCAGCTTTGGGATTACCGCCCATAATCCAGCGGATCGCAACAGGCATCAGTGAAATACCAATCATGGTAATCACACAACCCGTCACCACTGGTGGAAAGAAGCGAATGATTTTTGCGAAAAATGGCGTCAGCAATAAACCAATTAAAGAGGCGACGATCACAGCACCAAAGGCAGATGCTAATCCTCCACCCGTACTCACAATAGCCAGAATGGTCGCAACGCCTGCAAAAGAAACACCCTGTACAATCGGTAATTTTGCCCCGAAATGTTTAAAACCTATGGTTTGTATAACCGTCGCCAGACCGCCTACAAATAAGGCAGCAGCGACCAGTAATCCAATTTCTGAAGCTTCCAGACCTGCTGCGGCTCCAATAATCAATGGCGGTGCAATGATTCCACCATACATAGTCAACACATGCTGTAAACCATATAAGATGTTTTTATTCATGCCTAAATATTGATGTTCTGCCGAGATAAGTTCATCTCGTTCTGGATGGGTGTTGTCTTGATGCATGGTTAATTCCTCAAATTAAATTCATAAGGTCCACATTGCTTGCGTTGATTTAGCTGCCACGATAAGTTGAATATGAAAAAGGACTGATCAATAGAGGTACGTGATAATGCTGTTGCGTATCCACGACCTTAAAATCGATACAGACGCTTGGATAAAAACTGTCTGTGTTCAAAGCCTGAAAATAATCCCCCACTTCAAAAATCAATTGATAATTGGCTTGGATGAATGAATCGATTTTGAATGCAGGAATACGGCCATCTGCATCTGTGAACTGTTCATCCAGCAAAATATATTGATGATTGATTTCCTGACGTAATTTCACCAATACCTGACGAGCTGGCTGACCGAGGGAAGCATTTAAAATATGTGTGCTAATACCCGCCATTATTGAATCTCCTGTTTTAAACGAATCAAGGCAATTTCAGCCAATTGTTGTTTTACTTCGGCTTGCTCTTGTGCAACCGTATTGATTAATCGACGTTGTAGTTCAGACAAGATCTGTTGTCCCGAACGACCCGCAGCGCGAATCAGGAAAATATGCCCAAATTTGTGCTCATAATCTAAATTGCCCTGATATAGCGCCAGTTGTACGACAGCGTCTGTTTCAACTTGAGCTTGTTCACGTTGAGAAAATTGCTGTTCTTTTTCAGACAGAACCGTTGCTGCTTTTTTTTCACCAATGCGCGGATGTTGTGCCAAAGCTTCAGCAATATCAGACCATGACCATGTCTGGGCTTGTGCAACCGCAACTTGATAAAGCTGGTCTATAGACAAATAAGGACGTTGTTGTACCAGTTCAGAACCCCAAGTCGGGATATGTACACACGCTTGTAACACACGCCCTGCTTCCACTGAGTCCAGTTGATTGAATGTTTCTAGCTGCATCGCTGCTCCAATTTAACGCATTGTCTGACTGGTCAGACCAGATGTATTAAATTAAGCAATGACTATGCCAATTATTATGTGTGGAGCTTTCAATAGCGTTTATTAAAAATGAGCTGGATATCCAAATAAAAAAACGGCAATCACGGAGGATTGCCGTTTTATGTTTTTAACGGTAAATAAGGATTTAGTTCAAGCTATACGCAATCACATAATCCCCATGATCAGGCGATTGACGCGCGCCACCCGCAGTAATCAATACATATTGCTTACCTGATTTCGGTGACACATAGCTGATTGGTGTACCTTGGCTACCCACTGGTAAACGTGATTTCCAAAGCTCTTTGCCCGAAGATGAATCCAGTGCGCGCAAGTAATAATCTTGAGTTGCAGCAAAGAAGACTAAACCACCTTGAGTTGCCATTGGACCACCAATGGTTGGCATACCAATTGGAACAGGCAAGCCCATTTTGATTCCCATCGGGCCTGTATCCTGTACAGTTCCCATTGGCACTTGCCATGCAACCTGACGGGTTTTCATATCCACTGCGGTCATGGTGCCATACGGTGGTTTTTGGCAAGGGATCATCAATTTCGACCAGAAACGATCTTTATTGACTTTGTACGGTGTTCCTTTCATCGGTACCGCGCCCATACCCGTATTGACTTTTTCTCCTCCATTGGCTTGAACAGCCAGATCTTCAGGTGTTTGTTCAATCAACTGAATCCATAGGCCTAAGCGCATGTCATTGACGAACATATATTGATGGCTTGGATCAAAGGCAATACTGCCCCAGTTCATGCCGCCTAGAGAACCTGGGAAGCTTAATGATTTATCCGTACCCGGTGCGGTAAACAAGCCTTCATAACGCATTGATTTGAAGTTGATACGACACATCAATTGATCAAATGGTGTGGTCCCCCACATATCAGATTCAGTTAAGGTCTGGTTACCAATCTGTGGCATTTCTACCGAACGTGGTTGTGTCGGGCTGTATTGTTCTCCTGGAATATCCGCAGGCTTCACCGCTTGCTCAACCACTTTTGTTAATGGCTGACCTGTTACGCGATCCAATACAAAGAACTGGCCCGATTTAGTACCAATCACCACAGCAGGTTTGTTGCGACCATCCTTCATTGGGAAATCCACCAAGCTAGGCTGCATTGGCAAATCGAAATCCCAGAGGTCATTATGCACCGTTTGATAGACCCACTTTTCCTTACCTGTAGTTGCATCTAAAGCAAGAACGGATGAGTTGTATTTGTGATCCAGTGGTTGACGATTACCGCCCCAGACATCGACAGATGAGCTACCCATTGGCAAGAATACCGTGTTCATCTGCGGATCATAAGACATCGCTGCCCATGAGTTTGCTGAACTACGTTTATAGGTTTCTCCATCCTTCAACACATAGTTTGGATCAGGATTGCGAGGATCAAAGGCCCAACGTAATTCACCTGTAATGACATCGTATGCACGAATTACACCACCCGGCATATCGGCTGCAAAGTTATCGGCAATACGGCTACCCACCACAATCACCGTACCGGCAATGGTTGGTGCTGAAGTGACTTCAAAACGTGGTGCAGTGGTTCCCTCACCCAAGCCTTTGAGCAAGTCAACGGTGCCTTCTACACCAAAGTCTTTACAACGTTCGCCCGTATCTGCATTGACTGCGATTAAGCGACCATCTGGTGTATTGGTATAAACACGACGTAGGCATGAGGTATTGTTTGCCACCGCTTTTACAGGTGTCGCTCCCGCTAGAGTCGGCTGAACCAATGCTTGCGTTGAGTCAAAATAAGCAACACCACGACAACGCTCCCATGCATCCGATTTGGAATTGACTTCCGCTTTCCAGAGTTGTTTACCTGAATCAGCTTCTAACGCAAAAATGTTGTTATGCGGGGTACACAGGAAAATCTTATTGCCCACTTGTAGCGGCGTCATCTGATCTTCTGCACCATTTCCCGAACCTGTGGTGAAATCACCCGTACGGAAACGCCAGACTTCTTTCAACTGATGTACATTATCGCGTGTGATCTGATCCAGTGCAGCAAAACGGCTACCCCCTGAATCCTGACCATAATGCGCCCAGTTGGTCTGCTTCATATCCGTTTTTACAGGAATCAGTGGTAATGCCTCACCAGAAGCCGTCACGGTTGGATGTGGCTGGAACATCTGATAAAGACCAATCACCATGCCAATAACCGTCAATATTCCGAGACCATAAGCAGGTAAATCTGCACTTGGTTGAAATTGATAACGACGAATGGCAGGTAAAGTAAACATCAAGGCCGCAAATAAGCCTGCGGGAAACATCAGTCGAGAAAATAAAGGCCAGAACTCCAAGCCAGCATCAAACAACGACCAGACTATTGTTCCCGCAAATATCAATGTAAATAACCAGACACCCAGCGCTTTTTTCTTAAAAATAAAAAGTGCCGCGATCAGCGTTAATACACCTGAAATCACGAAATACCATGATCCGCCTAAGGTCGCCAGCTTTACGCCACCGACTGTAAAAAACAGTCCTGTCAGCAATAAAACCAGACCTAAAATAAAACACCATATTTTCAATATGGTATGCGAGCTTGAAGATTCAGACATCTGTCATACTCCTGTATTAGAAATTCACGCGCATGCTCAAACCTGCAACCCATGCATCATCAACTTCTTTAACACCAGCAGGTTGATGAATATATTGTAGGTTCGGTCTTAACATGACCGCAGGTGACCACTGATAGGTGTAATTCAGCTCAACATTGAGCTCATCACGCTGAACGGGTACATAATCTGCAGCAAGCGCATCGTATTGGTCATAACCACGACTCTGGTTAATTTCAATCTGACGATCTTTATAACGATCATTTACGAGGTAATTGGCAATACCAAAACCAATTGAATCATTTGGACGACCATCAAAAGGCCCTTTGTACCAAAGTGCCAGTTGCTGGGTACTGTTAACTGCTGTGGTGGCTTTATCATTCACCACGGCATTGAAACTGACGTACAAACCACGTTTTGGATCGTCGCCTTTTTGGCTGAGTTGTTGTTGTGCATTGAGCCAGAAACTATGTTTACCATCATGTACCTTGCCCACGGTCGCAATATCATTTGCTTCAGCAGTTGAATAGAGTGCCCCGACTTTATATTCACCAGACAAGCCATTAAAGGCAGCAAGTTTTGGTCGCCATGCCAGTTCTACAGGAATGGTCGCACCTTTGACATGGTCCATATCCAGATTAAAACCATCACTATTCCCATCAGTTTTAACATTGTCTGGATTGACCTCATAGACACCTACGCCCAGCGTCCATTCAGGTGCGAATTGATATTTAACATTGGCGCCCCATAATCCAACAGGTAAGTTGTACCAGATTGAACCAATCGACTTTCCAAGCTGACCGCCACACAGTAACAGGTTCTGAAATTCGCATTGCGAGCCATTAAAATCTTCTGACATGCCCATACGGCCAATCTTGAACTGCACCGTATTATCAACAAAGCCCTTTTTCACCCATGCCTGACTCAAACGCCAGATTTTGCCGCGACCGTAGATTTCCTGTGAATTGCCTAATGCACTAGAACGAGGATCTTTAATCCGATCCAGCGTTAGCGCATTACCATCACGTTTGGTGATCAAAAGGCTAGCGCTGGTATCTTTCCAGCCAGCAATTTTCTCTAAATCAAAATTGGCGCCTAAAGACAATTGCGCTGCATTTTTAAAAGTATTGTTATCGTCATAACCACCATCCAGATTAGTGGCACTTTGACTCATGATTGAGGCCGTAAATTTATAGCCTTCTTTTTCCAGTTGCTGACGCTGGCCATCCCAGTCACCCAGTAGCCATTGGCGATCCTGTGACCACGGCTGATCCGCAAAACTAGCTTGAGCAGCACATACTGCAACTGCCAGACAGCTCATTTTGAGCAATAATGCATTCGATTTCATATTCAGCCTCCTTGCCGTTTATTTCAGTTTCACAGCTGAACTGAGTTCAGATGTCGCACCTACACGGTCAGTGATATTTGCTGTCACTGAAGTAACTTGCGCTGTTGGTTTCCAAGTCAGCGTTGCAGTTCCTTGTGCATTGGTTGCAGCAACCGCTGAACCTAAATAAAACTCTGCTTCATTTGAATTTGCCGATGAGTTTCCAAAAAACTCGACCTGATAACGCTGATTCGGCTGCCCTTTTACTTCGACTGCAATTTGTCCTTTAGACAAGGTTAATTTTGGTGCCTGAATATTCTGGTTCGGTTGTGCATTACAGCCTTGCTCATTGGCCTGTTTACAGGTCTTCTGCAAGTTGGCAGGATCAATCTTGACGCCATGACCGCGCGAACCCACATAATGCGCATGCTCCAGTCCAGGAACATCAAAAACAATCGCGCCTACACGTTGATTCGGTACGCAGCTTCCGCCTGCTTCACAACGCTTAATCTCTTTAGCATTATTCCAGATCTGGTTTTTAGTCAATGTAATATGTGCATCCGCGTCTTTCTCGGAACGAATCGCGATGCCGACCCGATTGCCATGTACTTTATTACTATCAAAGATATTGCCATCACCAGTCAGGTTAAAGCCGTTGGAGTTATTGGTTAGCTCGTTATAAGCAATATAGTTACGCTTACCCCAGTTGATCTGTAAGCCATCTGAATAATTTTCAAATTTATTGCCGATCACCGCATTGTCATTGCCCCACAGGATCTCAATGCCCTGCGAAGGTTCAGGATTCGCTGCTGTTGAAATAAAATGATTGTTAGCCACCAGATTAAATGCGGCACCACGAGTTAACTCAAGACCATCACCATTGTCCTGAAAATAGTTATTCAGCACTTTGTTGTTATTGGTTGTGGTCGCTGTTGGATTACCTTTGCCATCATCACCCGTCAGCATCACACCTGCGCCACCGTAGTTATGCATGATACGGTTATTTTGAATCAGGTTATTACTGGCACGGTTCATCAGAATACCGATACAGAAATGGCGGATTTCCAGCCCCTGAATGGTCACACCATTGATATCGCGCAATACAATACCTGGTAAAGTCGTGGTACGGACATTGGTCCCGAACTGCCCTTCAACCGCACCAGGACAGGCTTCAACACCAGTTCCTTTAATATAATTCGATCCATCGACTGCAATAAACTCACCTGTTTTTGCCCATTGCGTCCCAATGATTTTTACAGGCGCTTTGATCTCAGGTAATGGACTGTTGACCTTAATGGCATAAGGCGCTTTGCCTACTGCCTGAATCAGAATCTCGCTGGCTTCAGTCGGCTTGCTATTGGCTTGTTCAATTGCCCAACGCAAAGAACCTTTATCTTTATCATCCTGATAACGATCAACAACATAAGTTTCTGCTGCTGCCATTCCTGAAACCGCCATCGCCACAGCTAAAGTGCTTAAACGTAAGTAAATTGCTTTCATGTCTAAAAATCCTTTTTAAATTATTGTGTAGGTTGAACTGTTTTTAAAAACTGTTTCAGTTGCGTGACGTCGATCTGACCCGGTGCTGAAGCTTCACCAATCATGCCAAAACTGAAGCTGCCGCCCATATTGGCCGTCGCAATGCGGGAAATCGTCCCTAGCTTACCCATCGACATAGTGAGTAATGGCTTTTTAGATTGCTGACTGACTTTCAATGTCGCATTCATGAGGGTAAATACGTCCTGTTTGCTTTGTGGCATGACTGCAATTTTAAGAATATCTGCCCCTAACTCATCTTGCTTAAGCAAGCGTTTAATGATTTCAGCCTCAGCGGGTGTTTTTTGAAAATCATGATTTGACATCACAATCAGCACTTTTTTCGCATGCGCTAATTTGACCGTATTCTTCACAATTTGCTGATCGCGGAACATTTCCACATCCAGCATATCCATAAATGGCTGCTGTAAATAAGCCTGATAGGTCTTGCCATAATCTACATCACTAATGGTCAGTTGCCCGCCTTCATTATGAGTACGAATGGTGGCAATCATCGGCTTCGTACCGAGAATCTTTTTTAATTCATGTCCCAAGGCAATTACTTGCTTGCTATCACTGGCAAAGCTCAGTAAATCAATCCTGAATTCAGCAAGATCCGCATCGGCATTGGCGGCAATCACTTTTGCCTGTGCAATCGCCTGCTCTTTGGTTTTAGCCGTAATTGGCACAATAGTTTTCACAGGCAGTTTTGCCAGTTCAGATAATTCAACCTGTTTGTGCAGATTGTCCTGTGCTTGTACGCTTTGAACCATCAATAGAGGGCTAACAAGCAGCATCAATGTTGCCAGTGTTTTCATTTTCATCTGTATCGTCCTTAATAATAGATTTGCTCATTCAGCGGGGTCTTAGCGAATTTTGATTAAATGATAGGATAAGCCTTCGGCTGGACTTACTTTGGTTTCACCCTGAGAAGCGCTTGAAGCTTCGTAAGGGCAAAAGCATTGTCATCCCGTAAGGTTCACTTCCGATACCACATTCGTAGCATAGCTACTCGTCTTGCGCTCAGACAAAGCGTTGCTTTGTTTATCTTCGCTCAGATTGCAGATGACATTCCCGAGTAGCTAATTTCTACATACGTTTCTTTAATATATTTAAATATCAAAGAACACGGTTTCATCATCACCTTGGATACGAATATCAAAGCGATAAACCACTTCACCATCCACTTCACTGCGTTTAGCGATTAAAGTCTGACGACGTACTGCCCATTCAATGCTGTTTAGCACTGGATCATTGGCATTGGCATCCACTTCATCTTCAAAATAAACACGGGTGTGTAAGCCAATATTGATGCCGCGCGCAAACACAGCCACAGCAATATGCGGCGCCTGAATTGAACCTTTACGCCCAGCAACAGCGCCCGGTTTTACCGTATTAAAGCTCCAGAAACCTGTTTCAAAATTGGCACCTGTACGGCCCCATCCAAGAAAATGTGGATCGGCAGTTTTACCTTGAGTATCCGCCTGACTTGGATAAACACCATTGGCATCCGCCTGCCAGATTTCCAGTAATACATCTCTTAATGGCAAACCAAGACCATCAAACACCTGACCTTCGAGACGAATACGTTGTCCTTGAGTTTGGTCATTGACTAACTGGTTATCAAAGTTATGCTCAAATACTTCAATATTGGCTTGTTGCGGTAATAAACCGATATGAACATAAGGACCACCTGTTTGTGATGGGGTTTCCTTTAATTCCTGAAAATTCCATGCATTCATCGTATGTCTCCCTTAAGTCAAATCATTTTCAAAATAAGTCGCACGACGACCACGAAGATGAATATCAAAGCGGTAACAACGACTATCTGCTTCGATGAAGTTGTTTTTATCTTCCAGTGCGATCAAGGCACGACGCTGATCTTCCGAAGGAATAGTTTTCAAAATCGGGCAAGTATCAATCAAGGTATCGCCTTCAAAATAGAACTGCGAAATCAGACGCTGTGCCCAACCATCTGCAAGTAAGGAGAAATGAATATGCGCTGGACGCCATTCATTAATACGGTTACGCCACGGATATGGACCCGGTTTGATGGTACGGAAAATATAAAAACCATTTTCATCGGTTAAAGTACGACCACAGCCACCAAAGTTAGGATCCATCGCACCAATGAATTTGTCATTCGGATGACGATAACGACCAGATGCATTGGCTTGCCATACTTCCAGCAAGGCATTTTTTACAGGGCGACCAAACTGATCACGTACATAACCATGCACAATGATACGTTCACCAACAGGTAGACCTTCTTTGGCATAGTTCAAGATCAGATCATTATCTTTAGGACCAAAGATATTCGGTGAAAAATGCGGTGAAGTGACTTCAGTCAAAGTCTCATTAATAGAAATCAATGCATTCTTTGGCGAGCGTAATACACTGGTCTTATAACCAGGTGTATATGCTGGCGGATGATCATCAGTATTACGTTGTGGGTATGCACCTAATGTATGCTTTAACATGCCTGTCTCCTTAATCCTGTGGTTGTGCCGCAACGGGTTGCACGTCGATGCCAAGTTCTTTAAAGACTTCTTCTGCCATATGCATCGCTGCATTTGCTGCTGGCAAACCTGCATATAAAGAACTATGTAAAATCAGTTCTTTCAGTTCATCCTTAGTGACACCGTTGTTGAAGCAGGCACGTAAATGCATTCTGAGTTCGTCTTCACGGCCCAATGCCAATAAGATGGCAATCGTGACCAGACTACGGGTATGACGTGGCAAGCCTTCACGCGACCACACTTCACCCCATGCAAAACGACTAATAAAATTCTGGAAATCCTGATTGAAATCATTAAGGTTCGCTAAAGAGCGGCCGACATGTTTTTCACCCAGTACTTCGGTACGGACTTTTAGTCCTTGTTGATAACGCTGTTCATCATTCATGAACGTTGCTCCTCATCTTGAAAATATGAGCCTTAGGTTGCATCGGTATGAGCAACTAGAGATTTAACAAAAATTGCGATGGCTGCTGCCGTAGCAGGAATCATCAACAAGCTGAGAATGGCGGTAAATGACCAGTCATTACCCAATAGCACTGCGCCAATCCATGCACCAAATACGGCACCAAAACGGCCAATACCTGTCATCCATGCCACACCTGTTGCACGACATTGCGTTGGATAGAAACGAGCACTTAATGCTGGCATTGAAGATTGCGCTCCGTTAATCGCAACGCCTGCACATAGCACAAGGATTGCCAATAAAGTTGGATTGCTGAGACTTTGCCCAACTGCAATTGCAAACAGACCAGCGAGAAAATAAAAACCTGAAATAATACGGTTTGGATTGAAACGATCCATTGCCCAGCCAATGAATAAGGCACTGAGTACCCCACCAAACTGGAACAAGCCACCGATGAACGCCGCGCGTTCCATGGTTGCGCCAGTCTCACGCATCAAGGTTGGTAACCAGCTGGTGAGCAGGTAAACCACCACTAAACCCATGAAATAAGTGGTCCACAATAAAACCGTACCTTTGGCATATTGTTTAGAGAACAGCATGCCAAACACATTTTTCTTTTCTGCCACAGCAGATTTTTCTTCCGGGATATGGAAGCTCTCAGCAGCCTGTGCTTTTTCAGGCGAAATATGGGTTAAGATGGTGCGAATTTTTGCTGAATCTCGACCTTTGACAATCAGAAAACGATAAGACTCAGGCAAAAACAAAATCACCAGAACCATTAAAATCAAAGGCGTCCAGCCACCCAATAAAAATAAGCTGTGCCATCCAAATGCTGGAATCAACCAGCTACTGATAAAACCACCTGTCGCCATACCGAGGTTATAACCACAGAACATACAGGTCACCATCAATGAACGTACCCGTGTCGGGCAATATTCAGAGAATAAGGTCGCTGCATTCGGCATCGCCGCACCCAGACCGATCCCCGTTAAAAAACGTAATACGACCAATTGATTCAGGTTGTCAGCATAAGCAGATGCCAAGGTAAAACCACCAAAAATCAACATTGCAACGGTTAAAACAATCTTGCGTCCGAAACGGTCAGCCGTTGGACCTGAAACCAGCGCACCAATGATCATGCCACCCAATGCCGCACTCATTACTGGCCCAAGCTGGGAACGGTCAATGCCCCAGTCCTGAGTCAATGCAGGTGCAATAAATCCCATTGCAGCGGTATCAATACCGTCAACAAATACAATGAGAAAACAAACAATTGCGATCATCCACTGATATTTACTAATTGGCGCATTATCAATTAATGCTTGTGCATCTACGCTATTTTTCGATGCAGCAAATTCCTGTGCCATAACTGCCTCCTTGTAGGCGAATTCCTTTCTAACCCTTGCGGTTATATGTTTTGAATAAACTTGGACAATGCCTGTTTGAACACTTGTGGCTGTTCAATATTGGACAAATGAGAAGCTGCCAAGATTTCAAGCTGACTGTTTGCAATGTGTTGATGCATAAACTCTGCATCCTGCACCGTTGTAATCGGGTCGTATTGCCCTGCGATAATTAAAGTCGGAAGCTGAATCTGACCGAGTTGCTCCCGAACATCGGCATCGGCTAAAGCACGGCATGCATTGGCATAGCCTTGTGCAGGTGTCACAGCCAGACTCTGAATAGTTTTTTGTGCCAGCACATCGTGCGCATAATCAAAATGTTCGCTAAACCAACGGGTATGTGTGGTTTTCACAAGTTCAGCTAAACCGTTTTGCTCTACGCTATCCGCACGGGTATTCCATGCCTCAGCGTTTCCGATTTTTGCTGCCGAGTTTGCAACAGTAATACTATGGAAACGTTCAGCGTGATCAATTGCCAAAGCCAAAGCCGTGATTCCGCCCATTGAAATGCCACAAAAATGTACTTTTTCAACGGCTAAAGCATCAAGAATATCCACGACATCTTCAGCCAGATTTTGCAAGGTCGTATCAGCAATCACGGTGCTGGTACCATGTCCACGAGTGTCATAGGTAATGACCTGATAGTGCTCAGCCAAAGCTGTCACTTGCGCCTGCCACATACCATGATCGGTTCCCAAAGAGTTAGAGAACATGATCACAGGTGCATCTTTGCGCCCTTGAACCTGAACAGCCAGCGGATGTCCCTGACGATTATTGATATGAGTGACCATGTGCTTACTCTCCTTGTGCTGCATGTAGTACTGCATCGATTTGTGCCTGAATATTGCCTAGGTAAGATGCAGGATTGAACAGATCATCTAATGCCTGATCATTGAAATGGACATTCACTTGCTCCATGTTGGATAACACGGTTTTTAAATGCTGATGCTGGGCAACAGCTTGCTGGCAAGCCTGCTCAACCAGATGATGTGCATTCAACCGTCCAAGTTTTGGTGCAAGCGCCATCATCACAGCCTCCGCCATGATGAGGCCATGTGTACATTCAAGATTACGTTGCATCGCGTCTGCATTGACCTGCATGTGCTCAAGCACTTCACTGCTTCGTTCTAAAGCACCTGCACATAGCTGGAAAATTTCTGGAATCGCAAGCCATTCCGCATGCCATGCACCTAAAGCACGTTCATGCTCTTGCACCATGCTTTGATAAACACTTGCCATTAAGGCTGGCACACGATTGGCTGCAGCAAGGATTGAAGCTGCTGCCACAGGATTACGCTTATGTGGCATGGTCGATGATCCACCACGCCCTTTTGCTGCTGGTTCAAAAACTTCTGCGATTTCGGTTTGCATCAGCAATGACCAGTCTTTCGCCATCTTGCCAACATTCCCAACAATCAAAGCAAGCGTACTGGCAATCTCAACCATACGGTCGCGCTCACCATGCCATGTGCATGCTGGAACTGTTAAATTGAGTTGCGCGGCAAAAGCCTGAACCACAGCCGAACCTTGGTCTTGTAAAGATGCCAATGAGCCTGCTGCGCCACCGAGTTGTGCAGTCAATACGCGTTCTTTCATTGCATGCAGACGATCAAGATCACGCTTAAAAGCATCTGCCCAACGGGCAAATTTATGACCTAACGTAATGGGTAAAGCTTGCTGTAGCCAAGTACGCCCAATCATGACCTGATCACGATATTGCTGTGCTTGCTTTAAGCTCACCTGATATGCCTGTTGCACTTGCTGTTCGATTAACGCCAATGCATCACGACACTGCAAAATCGTTGCTGTATCAATAATATCCTGACTAGTCGCACCCCAATGCACATAGCGGGATGCATCTTCATCCTGCTGTTTCACAAAGGCGGTCAGTTGCTTTACAAATGGAATTGCAATATTGCCAGCCAAGCCTGTTGCTGTAGCCAAAGCATCCATATCGATTTGCGCTACAGCATTTTGACCAACCTGTTCAATGATCATTGCCGCTGAAGCAGGAATGACGTTGACCTGTGCCTGAGCTTTAGCTAAAGCAACTTCGGCCTGCACCATATATCCCAATAAAGCATGATCACTAAAAATTGCAGTGGCATCAGGCTGATAAAATAAGCTGGCGTATAACTGGCTCATAGCAGACCTCACTCAACACGTTGAATAATCAAAGCAATGCCTTGACCGACACCGATACACATCGAACATAAGGCATATTCACCCTTGATCTGTTCAAGCTGGTTTAAAGCTGTGGTCACCAGACGCGCCCCTGAAGCACCCAATGGATGACCTAGGGCAATTGCACCCCCATTCGGATTGACACGTGCATCATCATCTGTCAAACCTAAATCACGGGTGACTGCCAAAGCTTGTGCAGCAAAAGCTTCGTTTAACTCAATCACATCCATCTGCGCTAAAGAGAGATTGGCTTGTTTAAGTAGTTTCTTGATCGCAGGTGCAGGTGCAAAACCCATAATGCGAGGTTCAACACCCACTGTGGTGGCTGCAATGATTTTGGCGCGTGGTTTGAGTTGATATTTTTCGACGGCTTCGTCCGAAGCAATCAATAAGGCAGCAGCACCATCATTAATTCCAGAGGCATTACCTGCGGTCACTGTGCCTTCTGCTTTCACCACACCTTTAAGTTTGGTTAAAGCTTCTAAAGTTGTTGATGCACGTGGATGCTCATCCGTATCCACCACAATGGCATCACCTTTACGCTGTGGAATCGTCACAGGGATGATTTCACGGGCAAAGAAGCCATTGGCTTGGGCAGTTGCAGTACGTTGCTGGCTATTGAGGGCAAACTGATCTTGATCGGCACGGTTAATGTTGAACTGTTCTGCCACGTTTTCCGCAGTTTGTGGCATGGTGTCCACGCCATACATTTCTTTGAGCTTTGGATTGATAAAACGCCAGCCCATAGTCGTGTCTTCAATCTTTTGACTGCGACCAAAGGCACTGTCTGATTTACCCATCACATAGGGTGCACGGCTCATGCTTTCCACACCGCCCGCAATAATCAGGTCAGCTTCATTGGCTTTAATGGCACGGGCAGCCATGGCAATGGCATCCAGTGATGAACCACATAAACGGTTAACGGTGGTTGCAGGCACTTGATAAGGTAAGCCCGCTAATAATGCTGACATACGTCCGACATTACGGTTGTCTTCACCTGCCTGATTGGCACAGCCATAGATCACATCATCTACTTGTTGCCAATCGACACTTGGGTTGCGTTGCATCAAGGCCTGAAGTGGGATGGCTCCCAGGTCATCTGCACGTACTGGTGCAAGACCACCTGCATAACGACCAAATGGAGTACGGATGGCATCAATGATATAAGCGTTTTTCATATTCTTACATTTCCATTTCTAAATCTGTTGTGATCACTGCCACAAATTACGGGTTTAATCATTCTTACTTTGCGTAGGCAATGCCTCGTTTCGCGGCGGCGGCATGGATGCCGCCCGTTGGACTGTGGTATATGGATATACCATCAGTCCAACAAAGGATTTTTGTTACTTTTTATCCTTAAAAAGTAAGGCATTGCCTATACAAAAAGTCTTTGCTTTAACCCGTAATGACTGGCTGTGTAAACATTATCCTTAAGTCGCATCAATCAACTGAGCACCCGTCAACGCCTGTAACTCCTCAAAGCTCAGACCATCCACTTTCTCAATCACTTTTAAACCATCTTGAGTCACATCAATCACACACAGGTCGGTATAAATCCGATCGACACATTTCAACCCTGTTGCTGGATATGAAAGCGTTTCAACAATCTTCGGTTCACCTTGTTTGGTGGTGTGATCTGTGGTGATAAATACTTTCTTGGCACCCACAGCCAGATCCATCGCCCCACCAACCGCAGGAATGGCATCCGCTGCACCTGTATGCCAGTTGGCTAGATCACCATTGGCTGCCACTTGGAAAGCACCGAGTACTGCGATATCCAAATGTCCGCCACGCATCATGGCAAAGGAATCACCATGATGGAAAAAACTGCCACCCGTCAGCATGGTGACGTATTCTTTACCTGCATTAATCAGCTCAGGGTCTTCTTCACCTTTGGCTGGTGGCGGACCGAATGCAAGTAGGCCATTTTCCGAATGCAGGAATACATCTTTGTCTGCTGGAAGATAGTTTGAAATCTTGGTTGGAAGGCCGATGCCGAGATTGACATAAGCACCATCTGGAATATCTTGTGCGACACGTTCAGCAATCTGGTCACGGCTTAATTTTTGATAGCTCATGTTTATGCTCCTGCGCCAGTCGTCGCATCAACTGCGATCACATGCTGTACAAAAATCCCAGGGGTAATAATGTGTTCAGGATCAAGCTGACCGAGTTCAGCCAGTTCAGAAACCTGCACAATGGTGACATCCGCAGCCATCGCCATGATCGGGCCAAAGTTACGGGCTGATTTGTTATAAACCAGATTGCCCCAGCGATCGCCTTTGTGTGCCTTGATCAGCGCGAAGTCTGCTTTGATTGGGTATTCAAGCAGGTAGTCTTTACCATCAATATGACGGGTTTCCTTGCCTTCAGCCAAAAGCGTACCGAAACCTGTTGGGGTAAATACCGCACCTAAGCCCATGCCAGCAGCCTGAATACGACAAGCCAGATTGCCTTGCGGCACCAGTTCCAGCTCTATCTTGCCTGCACGATACAGTTCATCGAATACCCATGAATCAGACTGACGTGGGAAGGAACAAATGATTTTACGTACTGCGCCTGTTTTCAGCAGTTTGGCCAAACCATAATCACCGTTACCAGCATTGTTATTGACGATGACCAGATCCTTGATCCCGAGTTCGATCAGTCCATCAATCAGTTCAGCGGGTTGTCCTGCGGTGCCGAAGCCACCAATCATGATGGTTGCTCCATCCTTGATCTGTGACAGTGCCTCGGTCAATGAGGCGGTACTCTTATCAATCATCTGACTACTTCCTGTACTGTGCATCACCCATTCATCCATCTAAAAACCGATAAAATGAAGTTGAGTGTTTTGTTCGGATTTCTTCTATTTATTCTTGATAAATTCTGCGCTGACTTCTACGTTTTAAAATGGTTTTTGTTCGATTATTATTTTTTATGTTCGATCATCGAACATTATCCAAGTAAATTAGTCGTGATTGGATTAGAATAATTTTCATCAAAGGATTTGAAATGGATAATCTAAACAATGGAAAATGATCAAGATAAAAGTCCGCGACTCATTCATCATAGTGAAAATAAAAAAACCATACGCCATGAGGATTTTATTGCGGGGATTGCCAAAGGCCTATCCATTCTGGAATGTTTTGGGCCTGAACGCCACCGCCTGAATATGAGTACGGCGGCTGAAAAAACAGGAATGACCCGTGCTGCGGCTCGACGCCACCTACTGACGCTAGAGTACTTAGGCTATTTAGATTTTGATGGTCATTATTATTATTTATCTCCAAAAATTTTAAAATTCTCAGGAGCTTATCTCGACGGCTCTTCTCTCCCCAAAATCTGTCAACCTTTACTAAATCTCTTAACTAATCAGACTTCACTGATTTATTCAGTCATGGTACTGGATAGCTATGAAGCAATTACCATTGCCCGTAGTGCCGCCCATCAACAAACTGATCGAGTCAATCCTTATGGCTTGCATTTGGGTAATCGTCTCCCCGCCCATGCCACTTCGGCTGGCAAGATTTTACTGGCACATTTAACGCCCGAACAACAAAAACGCTGGTTAGAAAAATATCCATTAAAACGTTTGACCAAATATACCCATACCGATAGTGAAGAGTTTCTGGATTTACTCCATGAAATCAAGGAACAAGATTGGTGTTATTCTTGTGAAGAACATGAGTTGGGCGTACATGCAGTCGCTGTACCCATTTATGATTCCAATGCCAGCGTAGTCGCGGCACTGAATATTGTGTCCCCGACCATGCGCACCACCAAAGACTATTTAATTACCCATATTCTGCCGTTATTACAGGAAACGGCGCGTGATTTACGACAAGTGATTTAATTCAAAGTCTTAAGGCAAAAAAATGCCACATCTGGAATGTGGCGAAAGGTGTACTGTGTATACGGTTATTTCCGTCCTTTTAAATTAATTGCCCCAGCTTAAATGAATATTAATTTTAAACCTTTCACATCTACATTGATTTGAATGGCTAAAAAACACGCTAAGGCAATCAGTCAGACAGTTTACAGATCAAGTACCAATTTCTTGCCTTTGGCACGAGATACACAGATCATCATGGACTGCTGTGATGCTTTTTCATCATCACTCAGATACTGATCGAAATGCTCTGCCTCACCTTCCAGAATCATGGTTTCACAAGTCCCACACACACCTTCACGACATAAACATTCCACATCAATGTTGAGGAGTTCAATCGCCTGCAAGATCGTCTGGTTCCCTTGAACTTCCACTTCCTGATTCGATTTCGCCAGAACAACCGTAAATGCTTCACCTTCCTCTGGTACGGTAGATGCGAATTGCTCCCAGTGAATATATTCATCGCGGTAACGATGGTAATTACAACGATCAATCACTGCATCAATCATCGGTTTAGGCCCACACACATAGACGTGCGTACCTTTAGGTTGAGACCCAATCAATTGATCGAGATCAAGATATTTTCCATCTGAATCAATATAGCTAATAATATGTTCGCCATGCTTTTGCTTGAGTTCTTCTAACAATGCAGCATGTTCTGGCGAACGGTAGGCATAATGCAATTCAAAGTCTGCACCACGCGCTGCCAGCTCATCCATTTGCGGCACAAACGGCGTAATCCCAATCCCGCCCGCAATCAGAATATGTTTCTCCCCATCTGCCGCCAATGGAAACAGATTCTTTGGTTCAGAAATCAGAATTTCACAGCCTTCATTGCACTGATCATGCATATAGACTGAACCGCCTTTACCTTCAATATCTTTACGGACACAGACTTGGTAAGTCGAAAGATCTTGAGCACAGCTCATCAGTGAATAGGCATTGGACAGTTGATCATTCATTTTGACAATGATATGACTACCACCATTAAACTGAGGAAAATTTTGTCCGTCCTGACGTTTAAATGTGAACCGTTTAATCAATGGGGTCAGTTGCTCTACACGAGTGACCACTGATGGGAACATTTCATAATGACTAGCCATGTCTAAATCCTCTTTACCGCATGCTGCTCATCTAAGCATTTTCTAATTTTAACTGCATATCGCCTGTTGACCCTCGATGAAGAGAGTCCCAACAGGCATTGTTGCTATAATCCTAAACACATATATTTAATGGTCATGAACTCTTCTAAACCGTATTTAGAACCTTCACGCCCCACACCAGATTGTTTAACGCCACCAAATGGCACGACTTCATTGGAGATAGCGGTTGAATTCATCCCAACCATGCCATATTCCAGTTGTTCAGCAACACGCCAGATCCGTGAAATGTTTTCGCTATAAACATAGGCCGCTAAACCAAAAATGGTATCGTTGGCTTGCGCGACCACATCGGCTTCATCTGTAAAGCGAATTAAAGGGGCTACAGGGCCAAAGATTTCTTCCTGAACAATTTCCATATCACGCGATACGTCGGTTAGCACGGTCGGTTCAAAGAAAGTTTGTCCAAGTGCATGTTGTTTACCACCGCACGCCACTTGCGCACCTTTGCCACAGGCATCATCAATTAACTGTTGGGCTTTAAGCACAGCCTTTTCATTGATTAACGGTCCAATCTGTACATTCTGTTCCAAACCATTACCAATTTTGAATTTCTGTACTTCTTGTACAAACTTCTCGGTAAATGCCTGATAAATTTTGTCATGTACATAAATTCGATTGGCACAGACACAGGTTTGTCCTGCATTACGGAACTTGGCAAAGATTGCACCTTGAACCGCTTTATCCAGATCAGCATCATCAAAAATGATGAGTGGTGCGTTGCCACCCAATTCAAGTGCCAGTTTTTTGATGGTATCTGAACATTGCTGCATCAATAAACGTCCGACAGGCGTAGAACCTGTAAAAGTCAGTTTTTTGACTTTTTCATGGCTGGTAAATACCGAACCAATTTCTTGCGATTTACCTGTAACGACATTAATGACACCCGCTGGAATACCTGCCATTTCTGCCAGCTTGGCAATCGCAAGTGCACAATACGGCGTTTCATTGGCAGGTTTGATCACGATGGTACAACCCGCTGCCAAAGCAGGTGCCGCTTTACGGGTAATCATCGCGATCGGGAAATTCCACGGCGTAATTGCAGCAACCACGCCGACTGGTTCTTTGGTCACAATAAAACGCTGTTGGCTATTGGTGGTCGGAATCACATCGCCATAAACGCGTTTGCCCTCTTCCGCAAACCATTGAATAAATGAAGCAGCATATTTCACTTCACCCAATGCTTCAGCTAAAGGTTTTCCCTGCTCAATGGTCATAATGCGTGCCAGTTCATCAGCATGACTCAAAACCAGTTGATGCCAAGCCAATAACAGGTCTGCACGTTTTTGTGCCGTTAATCCTTTCCATGATGCTAAAGCCTGATACGCCACTTCAATCGCTTCAGTGGCTTCCGCAGCACCCATATTCGGAATCAAGCCAATTTCTTCACCCGTTGCTGGATTGGTCACAGGAATGGTGGCATTGGTTTGCGCATTGACCCACTGGCCATTAATCAATCCGCGTTGTTGAAATAATTGACTTCCTTGCAAACTTGACATGTCATGATCCTATCGATTGAAAGCAAGGTACGGTCTTTCACCGTACCCTTAATGAGCCTGAAACAAAATTACTTGTGGTACTGTGCAACAAGATTCTGGAAATACGCGATACCATGCTCACTGATGCCTGAACGTTGCTTATCGGTCATGATACGGCCCTGACCGCGATAACCCCGTGATTTCAAGCCACGTTGTACACTTTCAACCAGTTCAAGGTCTTCAGGACGGAAGACATTGCGATACCATTCGATCAAATCTTTCTGATCTTGAGTCAACTCTTCATTGGTGAAGAAAATATCGTAGTGCTGCAAAGTGGTTTCCGCATCCATCGGGAACTCATAAATCACCGTCATGAAGTTTGCACCTGGCGGCACGTTAAACATGGTGCAAGGCCAAGTCCAGAAACCGCTAAAAGTCGGATCTTTGACTGATGGATCAAGCTTGAAGGACTTCTCTGAAGAACGTGCATAACCATATTGCAGAGTCCAGTTTTGATGCGTAGTGTGCCAGTATTTATCGACCTGTACCGAGTCTGCAAAACCAGGATGCGCTGGGCCACAGTGATAACATTCTAAATAGTTATCAACGATCACTTTCCAGTTTGCAGGTGTTTCCGTCACGAAACGTGCAGCCAGTTTCAAGTCTTTGATTACGGCACAAGCTTCATTCAGTTTTTGTGCAAATTCAGGCAATTGATCTTCAACACAAGTGGCATTTTCATCCATATTAATAAAGACAAAACCACCATATTCTTCAACCTTTAACGGCACCATGCTTGAGTTTTGCTTGTCGAAAGACTCCACATGATCACAGTTACGCGCCAATGCCAAACTACCATCCAGCTTAAATGTCCATGCATGATACGGACAGGTAATCACATTTTTCGCTTTGCCGCTGCCACTTAACAACTCATGACCACGATGCGGACAGACATTATAAAATGCACGTAATACGCTATCTTTACCGCGAATCACGATAATATTTTCACCAATCACCTTACGGGTAATATAGTCATTGGCTTGGGCAACTTCACTGCCATGTGCCACGCAAATCCAGCTTTTCGCAAAAATTTCTTCTTTTTCACGCTCAAATACCTGAGATGAGGTATAGAACACTTTTGGAAATGTCCACGCCACATTTGGGTTTGAACAGAAATCTTCTGGTAATTTTTCAACTGCATTCATGGTTTTACTCCATTAAACTCTTTTGTCCTAACGACCGTTTTATCAAAATTGGCTGGTGTTCAAATCACTTGAACATTTGCTTTAACGAACTCAGCATGTGCTGATATAAATCCTGCACCACAGGACAATCACGTACTAAACGTAAACTGCCATGCAGTAATCCTTTGCCGAGATAAAACTCGGCGGCAATATTGGCTTGTTTTAACTTGTCCACAAAAATACGCCCGTCGTCACTCAGTGGATCGTATTCAGCCACCGCAACAAAGCTATGGGGCATGTCGGAAAAATCCTGTGCATTCAGTGGCGCTAAACGTGTATCTTTCCAGTCACTTTCATTCGGTGCATATTCCTTCAAGTAATAATGCATTTCCTCGAGCGTCAGTAACGGCGCATGTGCATGTTGCTGGCAAGACGCCGTATCAAAACTGCTACCCAAACAAGGATAAATCAAGGCCAAACCACAGGCCTGATTGCCTGTATGCTGTAGCTGAACCGCCAGTGCCGCAGCTAAATTGCCGCCTGCACTGTCGCCTGCTAACACAATCTGTGTCGGGTTAATGTTCCAGTCTGCGCCATGCGCGCGGAGCCATTTATAAACCGTTTCACAATCCTCATAAGCGGCTGGAAAATGATGCTCTGGTACCAAACGATAATCGACACTTAGTACTGCAACATTCAGATCACGACATAAATATCGGGTGATAAATTCATGTGAATCCAGATTGCCCAGCATCCAGCCACCCCCATGGAGAAACAGAATACAAGGCCAACCCGCTTCAGGAGCCTCGCCCAGTGGTGAATACAACCGAACATTGACAGGATGAGTGGCATGCGCAACGGTTTTATCTTCAATATTGACCGCACCATCGCGTGGCAAGGTGTAATGCAGGCACATGGCATCGTAGGCTGCACGAATTGAATCAATATCGTTATCCGCTGCTGAATAAATGCTGCTCCAATACACCAGACTTTGCATTTCTTCGCTTAACTCATAGCGCGTGTTCGGTTGCTGTGTCATGACAATTCCTTTTGACTGCTTTTATGTGCAATTGCTGTTGCCGCGATATCGATCTGCATTTGTTGATTTGAGTCCGTATGCTCAAGTGCTTCCAAATCATTAAAGCTATTCTGCTCGATCAAATGCGATGGCACCTTGGAATAATCCTCAATCAGCCACTTCACCAACCCATAGGTCTGCACCAGAATAATCACAATAAACGGCAAGGCAGTCACAATGGTCGCAGTTTTCATGGTGTCTAACGGCGCCTTAGAGAAAATCATCGCAATTGGCACTAGAGTTAACATCACACACCAGAATAAACGTGCATTTGGAGACGGATCCTGCCCTTCACGCAAACCACGGGTACAGGTTGCAGAGACGGCATAACCGACCGCATCCATATGTGCTGCAAGGAAAATCACCATAATGCCAAGGAATAACCACATCATCAGCTTGCCTGCTGGCAACAAACCGAGCAGTTGACCGATCGCCACTTCACCGCCTTGCTGAGTCAAGACTTGCGGGACATTGACCATACCGTGAATGAAGCTATAGACACTGTAGTTCTCAAATACACCGAAGATGAACCATAAACCAACGCTACCGCCGATGACCATGGCAAGAATCACTTCTTTAATAGTGCGTCCTTTTGATACGCGGGTAACAAATAATGCCACGCCCGGTGCATAAGAAATCCACCATAACCAATAGAACACAGTCCATTCACGAGTGAATTTTCCATCGCCCATCGGGTCAGTAAACAGACTCATATCCACAAAGTTGGTCGCCATGAGGCCAAAGCTCATCAACGAATTATTCATAATGAATTGGGTTGGACCAAAGCACAGCACATAGATCGCGAACAGCACCACACCTAAACACACCATATGACTCAAGCGTTGCATGCCTTTATCCATACCGACATAAGAGCTCAGTGCGAATAAGATAGATACCGCTAAAATAATGATGACTTTGGTCATGAAGGTATTTGGAATACCTGTCAGTTGCGACAGAATGTTGGTAAAGGTCACAGCCGTCAGTACCAGTGAAATGGTCAAGGCACCAAACATACACAACAAGAACATCAGATCAACCACACGACCAACTGGACCCGTTGCTTTAAAACCTGTCACCGCTTCAATCACGGATGCCAAGCTCAAGCCTTTATTCTTTCTGACATGATAGCTGTAGCACAGTGAAATCGATGCCAAGGCATAGATTGACCATGCACTCAAACCCGAGTGAAAGAAGGAATAAGCCACGCTGTATTTCAGCGCTGCTGCCGATTCAGGTGCTAAATTTAAACCTGGGGTTTGGTAATAATAAGCCCAGTCTAAAAAGCCCCAGTACAAGGTGGAAGACCCAATCCCAGATAGAATGAACATGAAAATCCATGACATGGTGCTGTATTGGGGCTTGCCTTCACCGAGCTTGATCTTGCCGTATTTACTAAACGCCAAACCAAAGGTAAAAATAATTGATAAAAAAGCAAATAAAAGTACTGGCGTGGTAAACACTGACGTGGTCCACTGCATCCATTTTGCAGCCAGTTGTATTGATTCAGATGAGTAGATTGCCAAACCAGCCACCGATGTAAACACAACGGCAAGACTGGTGATTGCAAGCGTCTTATCTGTATAAGGTTTTGTAATTTGATTATCCATATCTATTCAATCCATCTCGGATAGTGACTATTCCCTAAGGGGTACTTACTCCATCGCGAATAAATCCATTTTTTGCTCAGTCACACAGGATGCAATTGCATCACCCACTTCATAGGTTTTTGCAGTTCCACCGACATCTGGCGTTTTAGGGCCATGCACCAAAACATGCTCAATCGCCTGCATGATTTCCTGTCCAGCCTGAATGACCTGTTCATCACCATCTGCCAAGAAATCCAGCATCATCGCACCCGACCAAATTGCAGCAATCGGATTGGCAATTTGTTGTCCATAAATATCAGGCGCTGAACCATGTACAGGTTCAAACAAGGATGGAAACTTCCGTTCGGGGTTTAAGTTTGCCGAAGCCGCCAAACCAATCGTGCCCGTACATGCAGGTCCCAAATCCGATAAAATGTCACCAAATAAATTCGATGCCACCACCACATCAAAACGCTCAGGTTGCAATACAAACCGTGCCGCTAAAATATCGACATGCTGTTTATCTGCCTTGATTTGCGGATAGCGTTTTGCCATTTCATCGACACGTTCGTCCCAGTACGGCATGCTCACCGCAATCCCGTTAGACTTTGTCGCAGCCGTGATTTTTTTCGCCTCACGCTGATTTGCAAATTCAAACGCATATTTCAAAATGCGATCGACACCATGACGGGTAAAAACTGCTTCCTGTAAAACAAACTCACGATCCGTACCTTCAAAGGCTTTTCCACCAATCGCAGAGTATTCACCTTCACTATTTTCACGAACCACATAAAAATCGATATCGCCCGGTTGTTTGCCCGCCAGTGGACATTTCACCCCCGGCATTAACCGAACTGGACGTAAATTCACATACTGATCAAAACGACGGCGGAACTGCAGCAATGATCCCCACAGTGAAATATGATCAGGTATCTTTTCAGGCCAACCTACCGCACCAAAGAAAATTGCGTCATATTCCTGCAGCACTTCAAACCAGTTATCCGGCATCATTTTGCCGTGTTCTAGGTAGTAATCATAGCTGGCCCAATCAAAGCTATCCATTTGAAGTTGAATGCCATATTTGTCTGCCGCTGCCTTTACAACCTTGATGCCTTCTGGTAGAACTTCTAAGCCAATTCCATCGCCCGCAATCGTGGCAACTTTATACTTTTTTGCCATAACGCTCCCTTACACCTTTGGTTAATATCCTGAGCTGTAAACATGCTGTTTTCGGCAACAATGATCAATAAGAAAACTATCACCCCAATGGACACGGATCGTGAATAATCTACCTAACCTATCGGATTTAAAGGTTTTTTGTACAGTCGCCAAACGCAAGAGTTTTGTCGATTCAGCTGAGGAGCTGGGCGTTTCACCTGCATTTATCAGTAAACGCATCAATATTTTAGAAACCAACCTGAACTGCAAATTGTTCCATCGTAGTACCCGTCATGTCAGTTTGACCGAGGATGGCAAACTGATTCTGGATCGGGTCTCCAATATTCTGGATGAATTCGATGAAATCAGTGAGCTGGTCAATAACCCCTTAAGCACGCCAACGGGTCATCTCGACATTGTCAGCAGCTTTGGTTTTGGCCGAAAACATGTTGCGCCGATTCTGTCTAAACTGTTGACCATGTATCCAAAACTTGAGATCCAGTTCGACACTATCGACAACACCAAAGACCTGATTCAGCACAGCATTGATTTGGATATTCGAATTGGTAATGATATTGCCCCGAATATGATTGCCAAAAAACTGGTTTCAAATTTTCGGATTTTTTGTGCAGCACCAAGTTATTTGCTGAAACATGGGATGCCTGAAAATCTGGAAGATTTACGCAGCCACGATTGCCTGACCATTAGTGAACGTGATCAGTCCTCAGTCTTATGGAAATTGCGTCATACCTCGGAAGATATGTCCGTCCATGTCACACCGCGCTTCATTTCCAATAATGGCGAGATTATTCACCAGTTGGCCATTGAAGGACATGGCATTATCTTACGTTCGATCTGGGACGTGGCAGATGAATTGATTAGCGGTGAATTGCAGCACATTTTGCCTGAATACTGGCAAGATGCCGATGTTTGGGCGGTCTATCCTTCGCGTTTAAAAAGCTCGTCAAAATTACAGACCTGTATTCTGTTTATTCAAAATGAATTGATTAACCGTTTACAACATATACAGAATCTGACGCGTGGAAAGCTGATTCAGCCAGTTGAGCCAATCAATCCAAATACTGAAAAAGTATTTCTATAATCGCGATAAGCTGCGTGCTTTCTTTTTTCAGCAATATCATGCACATTAGCGAGATCATGAATCAGCAGGCAGCCTATGAGCACGGCAATATTTGTCCTTATTTTAATTGCAGCAGCATGCCATGCCAGCTGGAATGCCATTGTAAAGGCAGGGACAAATAAGTTTTTAACCACGGTACTGGTCACGGCATCAGCAGCAGTTTTAGCCGCGATCCTGTTACCCTTTTTTCCAATACCACACAGTGATAGCTGGCCTTATATTCTGGCTTCAACGGCGATACAAATTCTGTATTTTGGACTGGTTGCCAAAATCTATCGCGTCGCAGATATGGGCCTGACCTATCCGCTGATGCGTGGCACTGCCCCCCTTATTGTGGCAATTTTCGGTACGTTTTTGCTGCATGAGCAACTGGAATTTAATGCATGGATTGGCATTATCACCATTTCCATTGGTATCTTATCCATGATCTTGGCTGCTCCTAAAACGGGACGTAAAGGCATTGGTCTAGCCTTGCTGAATGCAGTGCTGATTGCAGGTTATACTTTGCTGGATGGTCACGGAATCCGCCTGTCTGGGTCACCGATTTCCTATATCTTATGGAGCTTTGTTCTCTCAGGCCTGATCTTTTTGATGTTCGCCTTGAGAATGCAATATCGACAAATGGGGGCGTATTTCCGCCTGAATTGGCATTTAGGCTTAATCGGTGGTATTGGTTCATTTTTTTCTTATGGCTTAGCACTGTGGGCAATGACCTTTGCACCCGTTGCCGTTGTCGCGGCATTACGTGAAACCTCCATTTTATTTGCCACACTAATCTCGATTTTTATTCTGAAAGAGCGCATCAATGCAGTACGAATTATGTCCTCATGTCTCATTTTAATTGGCGCTTTGATCCTCAGAATCGCCTAAATAAAAAAGCCAGTCCATGACGAAAAGACTGGCTCATTTTTGATATTGAATTTAGAAATAATAACCCAGCGATAAATAGAACAATTTATTCCATTGATTACTGTCACCTTGAGCAAGGCCATCTGCACCACTGCCCGTCATCGGGTCATTGCGACTCCAGATATATTCACCCTGTATGCCGATTTTTTTATAGTTAAAATACAGGCCTGCAATTAAGCGATCTGAATCTTGATAGCCCGATTCATCTTTATAAAAACGGCTATAAGATACGTAAGGTTTAATATTTTCTAACTGATAGAATGGCTTGGCAAAGGTGTAATTGATTTCATTGGCCATATATTTGCCTTTATTGGCGACCTGATAGGGATAATCAAATGCCCCAATCGTCGAACTTTTCGGTAAAAGATCATCTGCATTTTTAATGTCCTGCTCGCCTGCCAAGAACAACCATTGCCATGCCTGATAATTGGTGGTGCTAAAAACACTCCAGGTACTACGATGTCCATCTCGATTGGTGCGATTATTTTCCAGTTCCGAATACCAGTAAGAACCACCAATTTCAGTCGAGAAATTCTGCGATTGATCGATATCAAATTTTCGAGATAAGCGCGTCACCCACATATTCTTTTCATCAATATCAGTGCCTTGAGTCAAATCATCGGCTCGAACAAAGTTACCACTATAACGACTGGAATCTTTGGATGTGCCTTTATAATTTCCACCATCTGTTGGATAAAAACCGAGAATGAAATTGTACAGATTGTCCTTAAACTGGTACTTCACTCCAAGGTTTTGAATGTCTTCCAGTCCCACGGTATTGAGCAAAGTTTCATAATAGCTATTGCCCCACAGTCGTCCAAAGCCAAAATCAATCGATTGCAAACCGACTGTTACGCGTTGCTGATCTGAAAGTTTATAGCCTGCCCAAGCATCTTTTAGAAATAAAGCATCACATAAGCGATCATATTGGTAGCAACGCACATCCATGGAGGCAATCCAGTTCGGATTTTCATAACTCAATACCGCTTTGATATCCGCCAGTCGCCAGTCATCGTTCTTGGAACCTTCATTGGCCTCAACAACATAATCTTTATGAATATAACGGGTACGGATTGCACCTGTAAGTTTAAGTTCACCGGATTGTGTTTTAGGGTCACCGATACTTAAATCGGCTGCCAAGACAGGCATATTTGCCAAGACACCCATTGAACCTAAGAGAAGCAGTGCTTTTTTCATTGTTGTACGTCCTTGTTTAACCTCATAAGAAAATGAAGAAATTCATTCAGACAAACAATGCTTAAACTATAAAGTCGGTCTTTACGGAGTGTGTTTAATGATGAATCATTCATAAAGCTTTTGAAGCGACTTGCATCCCAATTAAATCGTTTGATTAATGAAACACATAGCTTCAGCTTTTTCATGGTTTAAAAATTTACGGTAGAAATCTCTTCTACAACCTTTAATCCTTGCTGCGTTTTTTTAACTGAATACATGTTCAAATTAATGGATGAAGCTAGACCAAATTGAAACCGTGTACTTAAAAGTAATGAAATTTTATTGTCTTCATTTATCAACTGCGGCTTAAATCTTTGCAGGTTGTCTACGAACTCTTGTGCGAAAAATGAATTATTCAGTTTTGACAAATCATTGATCTGAACATCAAACAAAATGAATTGAGTCTCTGATTCATCTTCCATTTCTGAAATCTGTTTTACATGAATAATTTCAGGTTGAATGTGTTTAAACTGTTTAATTTCAACAAACTCCTCCCGATCAAATACATTGAAAGAAGATGCCCCAGTTCCTAAACACACCAGAGTGATGAGCGATGCAAAAATTGTATGCTTAGGCCACATCTCAGGGACGGATTGTTCTTGATCATTTTTTTGTAAGTTAACAACCATTGAACCCGCAATAAAATCATGGACAGAACGACGATTGCGACGGTTAAAGATATAAAAATAAACAATCAGGATTTGTAAGCAGACCAGTAATAAGTCAAATACTTCGGACAAAAGTAAAATCGGGAAATAGTCACTTAATGACATCAGGCATGATGGAGCAAATAAGATGGCTGAACGCAGCAATGATGGAATAACAGCAAGATCATCTCCATATTTGTCTACCACTTTAATTTTTAAAAGCTGCTTTCCGAAAGTTTGCCCAGAATTTAAATGACTGTTTAATAAGCCAAAATATAAAATAACGAAAAAATAGCCAATCAAGATAGATATAATTGGAAATTGGTACAAAACGTTAGAGAGAAGCTGAGTCACACTCCAACAGAAACCACCTACCAGTAATAAATCAATAAGAAAAGCGAATGATCGACGCCAGAAACCAGCGATATAAGAAGATTTTACAGAAGACAAAACTTATCCTTTATAATTAATCAAAAATCAACATCTATACTTTAATTACTTAAACAGTAATTTAGGATTATACAAAAACCCTGATAAAAACTTATTTTAAGCCTTAAATTATATTTTAAAAATTAGATATATTACATTTAGTGATCTATATTTAATAATATTAAAGCTCAGACTTCCAGTAGTTTTCTTTTTCAGTATTATACTTTGGACTTTGTACATCAGAGTAAATATCCACCAAAAGCTGTATTGCTGGTTTATTTTTATGCATTGCTGATTTCTCTGCATATTCAATAGATTTACTTAGATCTTGATGAGTACCATTTCCAGTATAATATTTAAGAGCAGCATTATATTGTGCTTCAGGATTACCATTATTCGCTGATTTTAAAAACCAATTCATCGCCTGAATAGAATCTATTACAACCCCTTCACCTTTTTCAAAATTGAGAGCCACATTATTTTGAGACTTAATATCTCCTTGCTCAGCCGCCTTCATAGACCAATAAAAAGACTGCTCTAGATCTTTATTTACTCCAGTACCAGTATATAGTTGATAAGCTATAATTTTCTGAGATTGTAAAAATCCTAATTTTGCTGCTTTCTGGAAATATTGATACGCTTTACTCTTATCCTCAGTAACCCCCACACCATCATAGTAAGCTACACCAACATTGTGTAAAGCAACGATATTATTTTTTTCTGCTGCTCTTTTATACCACAATAAAGCTTTTTGATTATCAATTTCTTTTACGTAACTTGATCCATCTTGGTATAAAAGACCAAGCTGCAACATAGCCTCATCATTACCAAGATTTGCAGCCTGCTCAAATAAGTGAAATGCCTTTTTCTGATCATCAAAGCTATCACTATTTGTTGCATAATGAGATGCAAGTATAAATAAAGCTTTAGAGTCACCTTTTTGAACAGCTTTTTCTAACTCTTTTTGAGATGAAAATCCTGAATTTGATACTTGAGAATCTAATGACTGATTACTTCCCTTACTGCAAGCAGATGTAAAACCTATTAAGGCAATAAAAATTAATTTCAACTTCATTAGGATAACGCCTATTTAAAATAATATCTGCTAAAGTTTAACAAAAAATCAAACACCAATAATTATAGACTATTGTACTGATTGAACTTTATTTTTGGCAAATTTAACCTGTCTCTTTATAGCATCAATTAGAATATCAGCTAAATTGCTTTTGAAAGTATTACTCATGTGTTAGCATGATAATATTTTAAGTAATTTTATTGATACGACTAAACTATAGACCTAATCAATCTACATGTATAGTTTTGAAAAATTTACACAACTCATCATGTAACCTCCCAGCAAGTGATTTTGACGTAGTAACTTAATCTAAATTTCTATCCTTATTTTAACTTTACGTTCAATATAAGGAAAATCCTCTTTAGAGTGAATTATCAAATTATTTATGTATGAGATAAAATATGTTATCTAAAAGAGTGAGATAATTAATTGAATCTTTACTCTTTGTTTATGTTATTTTTATGTTGTAATTAAAGAAAATAACGCTCACATATAGTAAATTAGCTCAAGTTACGTTATCTGAGATAAGAAGATGTTATCAAAAAAAATTTTCCTGACTATTTGTCTACTAAGTATCTTGAATTCAGGATGTGCAAAAACAACCCCGCCTGCATATGAGAGTAATGAAGAACAACACTTTAGCGAAAGTAACAAACATAATATTGATATCAAAGATATCCGTTCTAAGGCTGAAAAAGGTGATCCTGAATCACAATACAATATGGGTGTTTTTTATACAGATGGCTATAAAAACATCCATCCTAATAGCCTTGAGGCACTAAAATGGTACACATTATCGGCAGAGCAAGGATATGCAAAAGCTAAATATAACTTGGGTGTACTCCTAAGTAGTGAATCAGGAATTAAAAATGATTTACCTAAAGCAAAGAAATTATTTGAGGAAGCCGCAAATTTAGGTGATATACCATCATTAAATGAACTTGGTAATTTTTATAATGATGGAATAGGCGTAAATGAAAATCCAACTAAAGCTGCTGAATATTATTTAAACGCAGCTAACGCAGGATATTCTGCGGCAGAGAATAATATTGGTAATATGTACTTACATGGGCGTGGTGTCGCACAAAATAAAGTAGAAGCATCTAAATGGTATATGAAAGCAGCTGAACAAGGTGAAATTGATGCTCAATATAACTTAGGTCTTATGTATTTATTAGGTGATGGGGTAACACAGAGTTATCCACAGGCACAAAAATGGTTCTTAGCAGCAGCAGAGCAAGGCGAAGATAATGCTCAATATCATCTAGGAAAAATATATAAAGATGGGCTCGGCGTAGAGAAAAACCCATCCTTGGCCCGCATTTGGTTTGAAAAATCGGCACGGTCTGGAAACACATATGCATCGCAAGAATTATCTCAAATGAGATAATATATTCTTAATCTGGTTTCCCTTTAATAGGTAGAAGGGAAACCATGCGCACCTAAATCCCAAGTATGACCAGGTCCATGAATAATAGATGGGCCATTCGGATTACCTACCATTTCTTTGCCTTGACTAATGGTTATCCCTTGAGTACGACTACGACCGACTGCTTTAGTTTTATAGGTATAAGGACTCAATGTATCAGTATGTGATCCAGCACAATATTTTGTTTTTCCTGTTGCTGCACATGCTTCAACATAATCTCTATTAACTTGTTTTTCTCCAGTTTTGAGCTTCCATTTTTTATCTTCTTTGAATACACCATATTCATACCCCCCTCCTACTTTTCTTTCCATTGTTAAAGTACTTTCACCATTACCTTTGTAGTTTGCATAAATACCACCACCAACACCTGCTGTAACGGAACCTCCAATTGATTTTCCTGTTGCATATTTTTCTATTTTTGATGCTAATATTTTATCTACAGCAATACTATTATCAGGTAAATGTGGAGCACTTCGATTATAGGTTTCTACAGCAATATTTGTTCCAGCTCGTTCAGATGCTAAGCCTAACGGATCAACCCACTGGCTTGGATTTTGAACATAATTTCGAAGATTAAGTCCCCCTTCTAATCCTATCGGATCTTTACTCATATACCGTGCACTATACGGCTCATAATAACGATAACGGTTATAATGCAGTCCTGTTTCATTATCGTAATACTGACCTTGGAATCTCAGATTACTCTGTTCAAATAGATTGTCCTTATTGAGCATTTGAATCTCAAGTGCAGTCCCCCACGTATCATGGGTAATTTCCCAGACACATTCACCTGCGGCATTACTCAGTGTTTGCGGTGTTCCCACCTGATCACAATGATAAAAAGCGGTTTGCTCTAAAGCCACACGGTTTTTACGTGTATCTGTACTCCAGATCGGGTCTTTATAAACTGAATAAGGCTTGTTGAGGTATTCGCTATAATCAGGTGTTTCAATTAGTTGAATAAAACCTTGATACCCTGCCTGCATTAACGGTACAAAGCTGTCAGGCTCATAGACATAATGTTTAGTATAGCTATTCTCAGGATTGTCAGTTTTTCGACTTGATTCCCAAATCATCAAATCACCATCCCAACCAAATAAGGTGAGATCATGGTTTGATGATTTCTTATATAAACGACGTCCAAAGACATCATAACCATACTGAGTCACTTGCCCATTCAAGTTACTTTGAATCAAACGGTTATGATTGTCCCACGTCAGCTTTAAAGTTTTACCATTTTGTGTGGTTTCAATCACATTGCCTTGCACATCATATTGATAATGCTTGCCTTGATACTGTTTGATTAAATTGTTTTTGGTATGTGTTGTCTGGTTGATTGGATCAACCAGATTCCCCGCTGAATCAAACTTGAAACTTTCATTTTTATGCTGACTCTGGGTTGAAATCAAACGGCCAATCGGATCATATTGATAATTCAGCTGTCCTAAACGACTATCTTCAACTTGAGTGAGCAAATAGTTTTTATCATATTGATAATGTCTATGCGCTTGATAACGGAGACGATCTGAGGTTTCTTGCTCAGGCTCAATCTGTTGAGAAATCAATAATCCGACATCATTATAATGCTTGGTTTGCATCAAACCATTTGCCAGAAAACGTACCGTTTCACGATGTAAATCATCTCGCTGAAAAGAAACAATATCCTGTTGGTTAAACGCAATTCCGTAGATGTGCCCTGAACCATAGCTTAGATTCGTCTGTTCCTGTCCATCGGGACGAATAGTTTTAACCAGATTACCTAATTCATCATATTCATAACGTAGCACAGCCGTTAGATTTAACATTTTATAATGCTGATGTTCACGCACCAATTGCCCAAGCTGGTTACGATACATTTGAACTTGGCTCTCAGCATTACTGGCCGAGCTTAATTGTTGATTTAAGTTATATTCAAAATGCTCTGTCTGGCTTTGGTGGGTATGCAGGTTGGTATAAATTTTTGAAGCAATCTGTCCATCATCATGATAGCTAAATTCAGTCAAGATATTAGGTTGGCGAATCTGGAATAACAAACCATTCTCACTATAGCTATAATGCTTTTCTTCTCCATCAAATGCTTGTTCGCGAACTAACTGACCATACTTGTTATAGCCAAACTGGTATTCAGCCTGATTCTGGTTAATGAGCTTTTGGATACGCCCTTGTTTATCCCATACATAACCAACACGGTGCTGATTGGCATCAATCCGATGCTCGAGCAAACCGACATTATTGTATTGATATTGAGTAATTAGGCCATTGGTATCCGTGTGTTTAAGCAAGCGACCTTCTTCATCATGCTCAAACAGCTCTTTTAATCCATCTGGGTAAACAATTGCTTGAAGCTGGCCCTTATCTTTGCCTTGCATGCTATACAGATATTGAACTTTCTGCTCATTCGCTGCTTGCTGGGCACTTAGGTCACCTTCTTCATCATATTCCCATGTACTGCTTTTGCCTGAACAATCAGTATAAGACAGCATTTGTCCTTGATCATTGTACTGGATTTTTTTGATACCACCTTTAGCATCAATCACTTCTACAACTTGATTACTGCTGTTGTATTTATATTGGGTAACATGATCTAAAGGATTAATCTCTTTGCTGACGTTGCCCTGTGCATCATATTCACGTTTCCAGATATTGCCTTCTGGATCTTTGGTTTCGGTTAAATTTCCTTGTTCATCATAAGCAAAGCGAATCACACCGCCATTAGGCTGTACAATTTTCGCCAGTTGGCCCTGATCATTATATTCTTGTTGAGTTTCTCGACCTTCAAAATCAATTTGTCGGGTGATGCGTTTTTCACCGTCACGAGAATACCAAGACTCTCGACCATCGGCTAAGCGGGTACGATAAGTAAAGCCATCTAGATCAAAATAATAGTAGGTTGGCACATCATAAGCATCGTAAACTGCAACTTGACGTAAACGCGGATGCCATTTTAGTTTGGTATGAAAGCTGCCATCATCTGCCCATTCTTCAATGGCTTTGGCATTTGGCAACGTCGATTCATAACGAATATTTTGTCCACGACCTGTACGATCGGTATAGCGCGTTAATTGATGTGCCTGATTATATTCGTATTGACGTGCATGCCCATTTTGATCAAAAGCTGTAATCAAATTACCTTGAGCATCATAATCATAGCGTGCCCACGGCTCAATCTGCTCATCCACAAATATAGCTATAATCTTAACTTGCTCATTAAAAGCAAATTTTAGTTGATGCTGTGCCTGTTCAAACTGAAAATCAATTGTTTGTAAATATGCAATACCATCAGACAAAAGATAGCTTAGGCTAATTTTTTCATTAGTATCTTCATTAAATTGTTGAACTAAATGATAGGGCTGATCAAGATTAAATTGGTGGAAATGAAAGTTCCATTCACCACCAAAATTTAATAGAAAATCACCATTTTCAATTGGGTAAACTGTCATTCCTTCATAAGGCACAGTATAAGCTTGCTGCAAAATCGTAGATGGTAATGCATGTTTACGACCTTTGGCATCAATAAAGATATAGCCTTGTTCTTTTGGCAGGATCACATTGGAAAATGGCATCATCCAGCGCGCCCCCATCATCCCCTGATCAAACTCATCCATTTGTGAGTTATATTGGCGACTAAATACAAAACCCACTTTCGGTAAATAGAAATCGGCGTGCTGAACCCGCTCTGCACCAATCGAATAACTAATACTTTGACCCGTTTCTGTGCCTTTACCTTCACAAGGTGGTGCATTTAATGCATTGGCCTGCAAACTAACGAATTCTAAAGTATCCCCTTTGGTATGACGCTCATATTCTCCCGTCTGGTTAATCGGCACACTAGCATTGCCTTTATTTTGTAGCGCTTTAATTGCCTTCAACGTCTCTTGTAATAACCAAGCCAGACTATATTTTTGTCCTGCATTTGCCTGTTGTTGTAAAGTCTGACTTAAGGCCGTCATGGCTTGCGCTGCTTCTTGTTGTAAGCGCGTTTGAATCGTTGGTTGAATCTTCGGCGTTAAATCGGCCTGACTTGGTTTGCCCATTAAGTCAATGAGTGGCACAGCCCAATTGCTGAATTTAAGTTTGGGATCTCTTTTCTCTGCTGTTGCACCTACTGATGAAGCGGTCATACCCATACTTACCGCTGTAGCAGGCACGGACAGGCTCTTTAAAATGCTGCTTCCTAAAGTTGTCGCCTGTGAGAGTAAAGTCGTTAATTTAGCTTGTGTTTCTTGTAAGAATTTTTCTAAATCGCCTGCCACCATTGCATTCAGATGTAAGCCCAAGCGCTTAATATCAGCTTCTTGGATCTTACCATTTTCAGGATATAAGCATTGAGACATTAAACCGAACATCGGACGCAAAGCCATTCGCGCATGTGCTTCACTACTTGGCTCTGCAAATAATCCAATTAAATTTGCAGCTAGCAAAGCACCCTGTTGTACGCCTGCATCCTCAGTTTTACTTTCTGTCGCATAAAGAACCAGATCAAGTACACTGCCTGTTAAAGCAAAAATATTGGCTACCGTCGGAACATTGGCATTACCCTGTAGCTGCTCTAAACTGGTATTACCACATACCTGCAAATAAAGCTGGATCTGATGGGCAATCATCTGCAAGTCAGTCACATTGTTTACGCTGTCCAAATTAAAAACAGCAAGTTCAACCTTCGACGCTTTTTTATCTGTTGTCTGTTGTGTATTTTCTGTAGCCATTAAACTTAAACCTTAATTCATTTCAATACGTCTATTTTTTAAATCGTTACGCGTTAATTAAATTTGATCCTAACCATTGTTCTTGCCATGAAAACGGTCAACGATGCCTTGCTGAAGTATGGCGTCCACTTTGGTTGCTTGCATTAATTTGCTAGAAGCCTGATCTTTTACAAAATCCATGCCCTGCGCCTTGAGCATATCAACAGACTGACTCGGATTTTTGGCAATTTGCGCAAGACTTTTCATTTGATCTGGCGAAATATTGAGATTTAACTGTTTTGAAACAGCACTTAAAGCAGTATTGCTGACTTGGTCCTTAATTTGCCCAACTGTCTGATCAACCAAGCCGTTCAAAGTATTTTTTCCAATATTTTTAAGACTATTTTTATCCATTGAAAGTAAACCACTGGTCAACTGCTGCTTCAAATTCTGTCCCAAGGCACTGCTTAATGAAGCTGCAACTTTCTCCACAGGTTCAGCCCACTTATAATCACGTTTAAAGTCACTACTTTGTGCCCATGCACTGGTTTCATCTTTCTCAAAAATAACTTTAGCAGCACCAGGTGCGATGCCTGTGACTTGAGCAAAGCCATTTCCATCGAGCTTGCCAGTAATTTGCTTACCTAATGAATCAATGACTTTATAGCTGTTCTGTTTAAAGAAATTATTACCGCCATAGCTTCTTAATAGCTGTAATGCGCCTTTCAATGATTTAGCTTGAGGTAACTGTGGTGCATTGCTGCTTGCACTTGCGCCAGAGGCCAACAAATGCTGCCCCGCCTTCGCTTCAAATTTCCCACTGGTCACAGGGAAAATACCTGAACCATTCAGCTTGATTTGTGATGGGCCTGCAGTAATCACAATCTCTTTCGGACTACTGATCTCAATGCGGTCTTCTGTTGAAATAATCTGAATCCCTTGTTTGGCAAGCAAATCTATTCCATCTGACTGAGCCTGAACTTCAAACTTACCTTTGGCAGCGACCTGTTTAATCCCATTTTGCGCGGCAAACAGGCTAATTCTGTTTTGTGCATGCGTAATCAGATTTTTCTGCGTACTCAAATTGATACTATCGCCTGCAAACTGATTGATCTGCCCATCCGCAGATAAATGAATATCTTCATTGGTGCTTAAGCCAATGCCAGCGGGTGAATTAAGTAATAGTAATGATTTTTTAAACTGGGCGATTTTCTCTTGGATCTGCTCTGCAAACTCTTTGAGTTGATCCAATGATTCAATTTCATCGGTCTGCTGGTTCTTAGCCACTTCACTTAAGGCTTTGGCATTGCTCTGGTTGCCTTCAAGCTGTTGTTTGGCAGGTTGGGCATTAAGGTGTTCACCTTTGGCTTGATCTTGCTTATGCGTGGAAAGCAGTAAGCCATCGCCTGCACGGACTGCACCCCATTGATCGGTACGCAGTTCAAACCCTTCACCGCGATCTTCACTTTCCGCTGTGGCTTTGGGATGGCTCAGTTTACCGAGATTGAGTTGGCTGGCAGCATGGCTGCTTTGTAGTTGAGCACTGATCTGACCCGTGGTGTCATCAAAGCGTAACTGGTTAAAGCCTTCGCCTTGGTATTCTTTGGACTTGATCCCTGCCAGTTTCTTGGTGTCAGGTAGCTTGCCTGCATTGTCGAACTTGGTTGGGCTGCGTTGGGCTTCGTGAATGCGTCCCACTACAAACGGACGGTCAATGTTGCCATCAAAGAAGTCGATCACCACGACTTCATTGATTCGTGGCAGAAAGCGGGCACCATAGCCTTCGCCTGCCCAAGGCGTCAGAACATCAACCCAAGCTGAATCGGTATCGTTGTCATTGGCACCTGCACCACCATCATGACTGTGGTCTTCATTGCGGGTAAACAGGAAGCGGACTTTAATCCGTCCCCATTCATCGACATGAATTTCTTCGCCACTTGGGCCAACCACTTTGGCGCGTTGTGGAGAGGCTGCTGGTCGGTGTTGTAATGGGTTGTATTCGGGTACGGTTTTAATACTACGACGTTGTAGCGTGAGTTGATTGGCTTGGCGTTCTGCTGTGTTGCTTTGTTGGGTGAGCTGCCAATGACTTTGTGCTAAGAGTTGATTAATCTGCTGCTGTAGATCTTTGGATAAGTTGTTTTGGTTATAGAACTGTTTGCCTATGATCAGGAATTCTTTGTCTGCGCCACTGTGCTGGTCAATCTCAGGGTGTTCTGCCAGTTCAAACCAGTAACCGACATGGGTATCTCGGACTGTGGTCTTAGCTATAAACTGTTTGGATTGTAGATCGTAGTATTGTCCGAGGTTCTGATTGAGCTTTTCAATTTGTGCATTGCCAGATTGAGTTGCGCCATCTTCACCATTGAGGTCTTGCATCCAAGCGGGTGAGAAGTGCCATGCCTGTTCTAAACCAAGACTGGCATTGTCGTGTTGTTCACTATGTTTGTGTGTACTTTGCACACTACCTGCACCTTCTTCCTGTTCCAGTGCATCGGCTTGCCAGCGTTGTACATGCACCGCACTCGGTTGTAATGAGCGTTGCCCCACTAAACTGGTCATGCTGTCGTATTGTTCAGTAGCACTACTGCGGTGGTAGCGAATATGGCGACGCTCTAAGGCTTGGTACTGGCTATTGTCATCAATTAAACGGAGTTTCTGGGCCTGAATCTGTTCGCTGGCACTACGGACTTTTAGCTTTGATTCATCAACCAGCCAGTTAATCCCTTCACTGCGCATCAGACGGGTCAGAAAGTCATAGTCGCTTTCATTGGATTGCATGATAAATGGACGGACGTCATAGTCTTGGCTGAGTCCGCTTAAATCAAGCGTTAAACTCGAGGCAAATAAGGGGCTTTTTTGTTGCCATTCTTTGAATATGATTTCCACCACATCACGCACGCTTTTATTCATAAACACGCGGCTGTTACGGCGTTGTTTCCACAGTGCGGTTGGGTCTTCGAGCGTGAGTTTATAGAGTGTTAAGCTACCGTCAGACTGGCCTTGTAAGGCTTGAGTAATAATGCCTGTGACACGGCTCAGTTGGCCCTGATCGGTAACGGTATCAATTGCGGCTTGGCTGCCAATAAATTGTTTGAGTGGAATGGCAGCATTGGTCGACAAACAGATCAGCTCTGCCTTAGAGCCAGCGTTTAATTCATGCTGACCATCAATACGTTGCAGGAAGACTTGGGAATTTAAATTTTGATTTGAAAACTGAATATGGATCGCACGTTTCTGTGCTGTGAGGCCTAAACTGTCCAGAGCCTTAAAAATATTGTTCAACATTTTTTATAGAACATTTCATTAAATTTGCCATATTTTACTCAAAAAAACGATTTAATGTCTATACAGTTCTGTCTATAGATGACAATAAATGTCACATTCTATTTATTTTTTTAAACTTCCCTGTTAACTACGCGACACTTCCTTATTAAAAAAAGTTAAAAAATAAACATCTTGTTTTTCTTTAATTTAGCTTCAGATGATTTATTTTTCCAAGCGAATGGCTTTTGCATAATGTGTTGGGTTGAGCCTGATCACCAATATACTCACCACCACTACCATTGCCAAATGCCAAATCCAGCCAAGGGTATAACCACCTGTGAGACCATGAAATATAGCAAGTAGCCACGGCGCAATGGCTGCAAGTAAGAAACCACCACCTTGCATCAAGGCAGAAAGCTGACCTGCATGTGCTGGATCAGCTAGATGATCGAGCACCACAATCATCAGTAAAGCAAAACTGCCACCCAAGCCTGCACCTAAAACCACGACCCATAGATAAGGCAGATATTCAGGGATAAAAGCCAAGCCCGCAAATCCAAGCAGTTGCATGAGCAAGGTTAAACCAATCCATATCCGGCGGTCCTTATTGGTTCGGGATAAATAAGGCAATAGCAGTGCTGCCGCAGCTTGACTGAGTGTCAGTAGCGCCATCAAATTACCGCTTGCTGTTGCACTCCAGCCGCGCTCCTGATAGGACGGTGCCAGCCATGCCACGATTGAGCTGTAACCACCATTGATCAGCCCAAAGCAAAAAATCAATAACCATGTCCGCGGCTGTTTCATAAACACGCCAACCGATGGAAGTTTGTATTGAGATTTTGCAGGTCGAGCTAAAAAACAACTGGCCAGTAGCAATGCGGCAATTGCGGGTAAAGTGAAAATCGATAGACCAATTTTCCAATCCCCGCTCACACTAGTGACCATCGGCGCAATTAAAGCACCCAAAGCCCCGCCGCCCATCAACATGGCTGAATATAGCCCCATCATCGGCCCTAGATGATCGGCAAATTCTCTTTTGATCATGCTTGGAAAGCAGGCCTGTACAATCGCCACACCTAAGCCAATGATGGCAGCAGTCAAAATCAAGAATCCACCATTCGGCACAATAAAACGTAGTGCACATCCCAGACAGATAATCGCTAAAGCCGTCAGAATGGCCTTACGCTCACCCAGCGCACTTTGTATTGAAGGCCCAACAAAGGCGATAATTCCCATCAGCAGCATAGGCACTAAAGTGAGTAAAGCAATCCCTTGCAAACTCAGGCCAGTCCCTGTTCGTATCGGATTCGCGACTGGCCCAATGCTGGTCATAAAAGGCCGTAAATTGAGTCCGACCAATGCCACAGTTGCGATCAGCATCGGACGATGATTAAAAGAGGTCATCATGATTTAAGCCAGTGATTTCCAGTAAGCATACAAATCTGGTTTGTGCTCCAGTCGTACAGGGACATAGCGAATCTGCATCGATTGCTCTGCAAAAGGCTTGGCGAGGTCTGCATAAATTGCGGCGGTAGATAAGCCAAAGGGTTCACCTGCTTCATTTGAATAGGCGTAAGTCACGGCCTGTATACCCGCCATACGCATCGCAGCCATACACATCGGACATGGATGGCCACTGGCAAAAACAGTGCATCCTTCTAAATTGGCTGATTTGAGCTGTTTGCTGGCAGCACGGATGGCCTGTAATTCTGCATGTGCAGTGGGATCATTGGTGCTGAGAATCTGGTTGACGCCAGAAGCAATCACTTGCCCATCCTTGACAATCACTGCCCCGAATGGACGTCCACCTGCCTCACTATTTTGATAAGCCAGTTCAATGGCCTGCCGAAGAAAATCTGTATCGTTATTCATGTTCATACTCTCAGCCTTATTTTGCACCAGCAGCCAATAATGCATTTTCAATCGTCTTGTAACCGCGTGCCTGAGCATGAGCCAATGGCGTTACTCCTTCACGATCAGCGAGATTGACATTGGCACCTGCCTGAATTAGAAGGTCGACGATTTGCTGGTATTGCTTATCACCATTGCCTAACATGATGGCCTCCAACAATGCAGTCCAGCCCAGATTGTTGACATGATCAATCTTTACGCCTGCTGCAATCAGTGTTTTAACCGTTTCGACATGACCCCGCTCACAGGCAGGAATCAATGCTGTACCGCCATAACGATTGGTACTTTTCAGGTCTGCGCCATGTTGCAACGTCATTTTCAAAATCTCTAAATGCCCTCTTGCACCCGCATAGAGATAAGGACTGTCCTGAATATTATCCTTGGCATTGACATCGGCTCCAGCCTTGATCAAAGCTTGCGCAGCCTGAATATTGTTGGCTCGTGTCGCAATCATCAGTGCGGTTGAACCCGACGAGTCGCGCGCATCTATTTGGGCAGTTTTAGGCAACAATTGCTCGATTCGAGCCGCATCATTTTGTGCAGCGGCCTGACGTAACGCATCATTGTGCATTGGATCTCCTGAGCTTGCATAACCGCATGCGGATAATGTCATCACCAAAGCAGCAGCGATTAGGGACTTGTTCATTGACTTCCTCCATGCAAATACCGAAAAGACAGCAAGATGCAGACAACGCTTTGAGTTGTAGCAATATCATCCTTGCAATCAATCAACTTGTGACTTGAGCATAACGAGATTCACAACTATTTAAAAATTAAATTATTGAATCAAATGTATTAAGATAATGAATACCCATTTAAGTCTTAAATGGAAAAATAATTCCAAACAATGAGTTATTGCGATGTTTGATCCACGTTTGTTACGCGCCTTTGTCACGATTATTGAAGCGGGCAGTTTTACTTTAGCGGCAGAACGCTTGCACATGACCCAATCGACCGTCAGTCAACAATTGGCAAGACTGGAACAAGCTGTGGGCAAACAATTGATTGATCGAAATGCTCGACCACTGCAACTCACCAGTGCAGGCGAATATCTAATTAGCTATGCTCGACGTATTCTGGCACTTCAGCAAGAGGCACAAAATGTGCTCGGTGATCCGACGGGCACCATCCCGATTCATATCGGCTTACCCGAAGATATTATGAATACCGATATGGCGCTGGCATTAAGTGCATTTAGCAAACAGCATCGTAGTATTCGCCTTGATGTGACCGCAGGACTGAGTCGTGATCTAATGGAAGGCTATCGAAATGGACAATTTGATCTGGTCATTGTCAAGGAAACGCTTGCCAGCGCGGATCATCATGCGACTTTCCCTGAAGAAATGGCTTGGTTTGAAAGTATTGATCATGGCGGAAACTGGTCAGATCCGATTCCACTGGTGACCTTTCCACAAGGTGGGTTATATCGGGAAGACATGTTTGAACGAATCGAACGTGAACGGCGACATTGGTATATTGCCTTTACCAGCAATAGTTTAGCCAGCGTACTGGTCGGCGTTGAAACTGGACTCGGCCTGTCGTTGCTACCTGTTGCAACCACCAAAGGCTATCGGGTACGTGAATATCTTCCATTAGGTAAGGCCAATCCCATGACAGTTTCGATCTATGCTTGGGATAAGGACGGCTTGGTGGCAAAGCTGGTGGAGCAAATGACCGCTGTACTGCAAAGACGTTTTGAAATATCCAGAACAGAAAATTAAATCGTTAGCGTGAATCAAAAACTCAAATGATCCTTAAAATAAAAAAGAGCAAACCTTTCGATTTGCCCTTTTAGATAAGATCGGAAGTGCTTTAAAAACTAAATCCAATATTTAAATTGATGCGGTAAAGCCATTGGTCACTATACGGCGAAACGGTTGAGGTATAGCCTGTAGCATTGGAAGCCCCACCAATAATGTTGGAGTTTTTACCCCAGGTATAATCGGCCCACACCATAAACGGCGAAGCAATAAACATCATCCCTGTGGTATTCATTTGTGAAGCCGACCAATCCGTACGCTTCTTGTCCATATAGCTATAGTCATTATAGAAACGGATGGCTTTGAGTTTGCCCATATCCTGCACAGGTAAGGTATAAGCAAGGTTTAAACTGGCAACGGTGGCTTCCGAAGCAATGAAATATGCAGGCGTAAATCCATTATTGCCCATCAAGGTCACATCATTACTAACCCCATCAGGGTTTTTGGCATCATATTGATAATGAATCACAGAACTTTGTAAATTAAAGCGTTTGTAATTATTATCGGTATGTAGGCCGACTGCATAATACTGACCATTTTTATCAGTCGTTTTATTATGCAATTGCGCAATCGCCCCTGAAACGCCAAACTCTTGCTTACCGAATTCGGTTTCAAGCTTGCGTACAATACGCGTGTTAAATTGGTGACGCTTTTCATTTTGATAAGCTTTCTGATTCGGGAAAGCATTTTCTGAAAGATCGTCATAAGTTGCACTTTCAGGCGAATAACGCAGACTGGTCTCCAGCATTTGCGGATAATAGCCGAGTTTTACATCCCAGTCCTTGTTATGAAAATTCCAGTTCAAACCTGGCGCAACGTTATTGCCGTAGCCGAGGAAGAATGGAATATGGTAAGTCCAGCCATTCTGCGGATAGGGATAGATCGCAAAAGGTTTATAGACAAAACCTGCTTCTATACTGTTATTTTCATCTAGGTTATAGCCGACATAGGCTTTCTCGACCGAACGCTTTTCCTGATCTTGAAACAGATAACTGGCATTAAAATAGGCATCATCAAATTTGCCTTTTAAGTCCACCCGAAAAATATCGAAATACAGCTTACCGAATCCACCATTCGGCCCTTCCCAATTTTCATAACGCTGATTGAGTCGCACCACACCACCGACTTGTACTGAATCCGTACCGTCTTCACTTTTCCATTCCAGGGCTGAGCTTTGTGCAAATACATTTGAACTGCTACCCAAATAAAATGCAGCAAATAGCATGGCTATAGAGGTCTTTTTCATCTCTTGATTCCTTGGTTTTTGTTCCAACGATCCTGTTGGCTAGCTTTTTTGTTTTACCTATAAAACATAGTTTTTATCGCTTTATGGACAAAAAAATTTGCCCATAAAGCGGTCTTCACATCAGCACCGACTGCCAATGCTCAGCGGGATTAGTACAATTTTTTCTGTGGTGGCCCTGCAAAGTTCAATGGCCCAATTGAATGCATATCCAGTTCAATTACGCTTGGGCCTTTAAAATCAACCGCTTCCTGAATCACGGTCTTGAATTCATCCGCACTGCCCACTTTCCAGCTCTTCACACCCATTGCTTCACCTAAGACTTTATAGTCTGGAGTATGCAATTCATTGAAATACTGGCGACCACCGAAGTAGTTATTTTGAATACCGCGCATCACGCCATAACCACCATCATTCATGATCATCAGCACCATATTGGTATTTTCTTGCGCCATGGTTGCGATTTCGCCGATGCCTAACATCAAACCGCCATCACCCACCAAACCAATGACTTTCTTGTCAGGATTAGCAATCGAAGCACCAATCGCAGTTGCCAGACCTAGACCAATGGCACCTGCTAGAGAATGAATATTCTGGTTTGGCGCCTGTACTGGGAATAAACGGCTGCCCCAAGTGCTACCTGACATCGTAATGTCACGTACAAAAATACCATCTTGCGGTAATGCGGCACGTAAGTGATCACAAATCAAGGCATATTGATCAAGCTGCTTGCGTAAAGCATCAATCGCGGCCTGTTTGGCCTGAACCACCGCTGCATCATATTCCGCATCGACTTTGGAGATACCTTGCAAGCCCGTCAATACGCGTTGCAACACATCTTTGGCATCGCCACAGATAAAGTTACGAACTTTGTAATTACGCTGTTGCGCGACAGGATTGGCATCGATCTGGATAATATTGTCAGGGAATTGCACTGAATAGGTCTTGGTTTCATTACTACGTAAACGTGAACCCACCACTACTAATAGATCAGCATCTTTAAGTAACTGCTCTACACCAGCCGAGTTATGGAATGCGCCTAAACTACGTGGATGATCATCTGCCAATACGCCACGCGCATGTGTTGATGACACCACAGGAATCCCAAGATCAGCAATGGCTTTAACTTCCGCAACGCTATTCAACGTACCACCACCGATCCAGAACACTGGGCGTTTGGCTTTTTTCAGTTCTTCAACAATTAAGTCTACTTCGACCTGTTCAGCTTGAGGCAATTCAAGCGCTTTTACTGGCCCTAAGTTCAATGGCAAATCGATTTCTGCTGCTTGTACATCAATCGGTAACTCAACACTCACAGGTCCCATCGGTACTGTCGTGGCTACACGAATTGCTTCACGGATCACACCCACCGCATTGTCAGGGCTGGTAATGCGAAATGCAGCTTTGCTTGATGCACGTAAGAAAGTCAGCTGATCTTTGGTTTCATGAATAAAGCTGGCATCACGATCCAAATATTCACGTTCCACTTGCCCGGTTAAATGCAATACAGGACTACCTGCATTCATTGCTTCGATCAGTGAACCGACTGCATTACCTGCACCCGCGCCAGTACTGGTAAGCGCCACACCAAGTCCTTTAAAACGAGAGTGACCATCTGCCATCGTGACCGCACCGGCTTCACCGCGTGCCGCCACAAAACGGATTTTTTCACGGCGACCAACTGCATCAGCAATCGGTAAGTTATGGATCGAGATTACCCCATAAATACTGTCTACTTGATGTGCTTCTAAAACACGGGCGATGGCTTCGCCAACATTTACACGTTCTGTCATTTGTATATTCCTCAAAAACTGTTCATTCCATGAATGTATTAATTCGCCCAAGGATTTGGCTGCTCGCTTAATCCCATATAGATGCTTTTTTGTTGCATGTAAGACAAAATGCCTAAACGACCTTTTTCACGCCCGATCCCGCTTTCTTTAAAGCCACCAAATGGTGCAGAAATCGAGAATTTCTTATAGGTATTGATCCAGACTGTACCGACCTCTAAAGCACGCGCAATTTGCCATGCCTTACGATAGTTTTCAGTCCAGATGCCTGCGGCAAGACCAAAACAACTGTCATTGGCTTGTGCAAGCAAATCTTGTTCATCGTCATATTTCATCACCACCAGCACAGGGCCAAAAATCTCTTCCTGACAAGTTTGTGCTGAATTGCTTAAGCCTGTAATAATCGTTGGCAAGTAATAGCTACCTTTGGCAAACTCACCTTCGGTTAAGGCATGACCACCCACAAGGACTTGCCCACCTTCTTGTTTCGCGAGCTGTACATAGTCATCGACAGAAGCCAAATGCTTCGGGTTAATCAAAGAGCCGAGATGTACGCCTGCTGTTTCAGGATGTCCAACACGCAAGCCTTTGGTAATTTCAACCAATCGGCTTAGGAATTGATCATAGATGCTGCTGTGCACAAACAAACGTGAACCTGCAATACAGGCTTGTCCAGCCGAACTGAAAATACCGTAAGCCACACCTTTTGCAGCCAATTCAATATCTGCATCTGGCAATACAATCGTTGGTGATTTTCCACCAAGCTCCAAAGAGGTGGTGATCAATTTATCAGCTGCTAAATGTGCCAGATGACGACCCGTGGTGGTTCCACCCGTAAATGAAATCTTACGCACCAAAGGATGCTTTACGATTGCATCACCAATCACCGAACCACGTCCAACCAATACACTGAGCAAACCTTTCGGTAAACCCGCTTCTTCAAAGATTTTTGCGAGTTCTAGCGCAATCAAAGAAGTCACTTCCGCAGGTTTTAGAATCACGGCATTTCCGCCCGCAAGTGCAGGTGCCAATTTCTGTACTTCACTGGCAATCGGCGAGTTCCACGGGGTAATTGCAGCGACCACACCCACGGGTTCATGCACACTCATGGTCATGAAATCTGCGGCACGTTGCGTGGTCAACTCATCATTCAAGGTTTCACAAGCTGCTGCCACATAACGCGCTGTCGCCGCTGCACTCATGGTCAAGGCACGGGTTTCAGCCAATGGCTTGCCATTATCACGAGTTTGCAACTTTGAAAGCTCATCTACACGCGCTTCAATAATGTCTGCTACTTTATATAAAATACGGGCACGTTCATGCGGCATGCTGTTGCGCCACTCGGCTTTACGCCAAGCCAAATCTGCTTTTTCAATAGCTTCATTGACATCTTCCAGACTCGCCGTTGAAATTTCAGCATTCACCGATTGATCTGCTGGAAATAAACTTTGAATCGTAGCGCCTTTACCTAATCGCCATTCACCTGCGATATAAATTTCCTTTACCATGATCAAATCCTTTTAAATCTGAATTGCTTCAACACTATTGCGGCAAGCGCGAATCACACTTAATGCAGCCAAGGTTGAGGTTTTTGGATTACTCGCCAACGGTACACCCACCAATTCAATGGTCATTTCACCGAATACACCTTCTGCCACAATGGTGTGCTTGTTTTTGTTGATACTCGGATCAACCGTCAACTCAACCATGGTGTCATCCATACCCAATCCTGCCAGTGCAATCGTGGCTGCTACATTGGCGTTGGCAGGAAATTTCAAAGCTGCTTCTCTGGCTGTGCCACGGAAAAAAACTGTTGCTTCGCTAACCTGATCAAGGTCAACCAATTGCTCTGCATAGCTACCGCGCCAGCTTTTTGGACTCTTACAGCCCTTATAGGTGACCTTTTCCAGACCACCTTCTTTGGCCGCAGAGATCCCATCGATCCCGGCAATTGCGCCTGCCAATAAATGCAGATGCGCATCGTTTTGTTCTGCCGTTTTTTTCAGCTGAATTAAAAATTCGTTATCCGCCAAAGTCCCCACTGAAATCAGGCCAATGGTCCAGCCTTTTTCCAAGACTTTTTGCGCGTGTTCTTTCACCGCAGCCTGTCCTGCCACTTCAATCACATAATCAGGTGTCCCCTGACATTGTTCGATTGAACTAATCACTTGCACATCAGCCGCAACCTGCGCCTGTACTTTTTCTACACTGCGTGCAGGGACCACAATCCATTTAAGTTGCAGGTCTTGTGGCATGTGGGCATACACTTCAGCCGCCATCGCTCCAAAACCAATCATCATCAACTGTTTCATGTGAACACCTTATAAATGTTTGTTAAATCCACCAGAGACATCGAGTGTCGAACCTGTGGTATACGATGCCAAAGGTGATGCCAAGAACACCAAGGCACGTGCTGGCTCTTCTGGCTTGCCTAAACGTTGCATTGGAATGCCACGGTTTTTGGCAATGTTGCCTGTCCACTGTTCCCATGTTGCATTTGGATCAGAACGGGTTTCAAAACGGCGTTTCCACTGTGCTGATTCCACCATGCCCAAAAGAATTGAGTTGACACGAACACCGTACTGGGTAAATTCATGTGCCAGTGAATGGGTTAAATTCAGCAATGCTGCACGCGCAGATGAAGTCGCAATCATGTGCGGTTCAGGTTGCAGTGCCAGCAAAGAATTCACATTGGTAATCGACCCGCATGCCGAATGTTTTAAATCATTTAAGAAAGCACGTACTGGATGTAATACACTGAAATACTTCAGTTCAATTTCTTTCATCCAGTCTTCGTCTTGGGTATTTTCAAAATTAGACACACGCCCCTGACCTGCGTTATTGATCAGCATGTCGACATTGCCCAGATTCTGATTGACCTGTTGTGCAAAGCGTTTTACATCTTCTTTATCCAAGACATTGCAAATACTGGTGAAGATGTTGGCATGCGGATATTTTTCTAAAATATATAGTTTTGATGCCGCCAAACGCTGCTCATCTCGACCGCACCACGCCACCTTGGCACCTTCTGCAACTAAAATTTCGACTGCAGCCAAACCAATGCCTGACGAGCCACCTGTTACAACTGCTACTTTTCCTTCAACTTGGAAGCTCATATCCATATCTCTCGTTTAAGTCTTAATGTGCCGATAAAACAATGTCGTTAAACTGTTCAGGTTGATCGACATAACTCAGATGACCTGCATCTGTAATGAGATGACATCGGCTCAATTGCATTTCTACCGCAAGTTCCTTGATTGCTTGTGCAGGCGTAATTCCATCCTTGTCACCCGCAATCACCACACAAGGAACAGTAAGTTTGGTTAAATAATTTCGAATTTCGTCATACGCCAGCAAATAAGATGCTCGGGTAAAACCATCTAATGTCAGTTGCCCCATCACTTCACTGACCAAAGCCAGTGCCTGAGGTTCCTGTTTATAAATCAAATGCGGTCCACGGCTGGCAGCCATGCCTGCATTGCCCAAGCTTTTCAACATATTCGGGCGTTTTTGATAAACCTGTGCTTTGATATCGTCATCGGAACGTTGATAACCTTGTGCTGCATTGGCAATCACTAAGGTCTGTACCCGTTCAGGATAAAGATGGGCAAACGCACTGGCCTGTAAGGCCCCCAATGAATGTCCAACTACAACGGCTTTGGGAATGTTCAACGCATCCATCAAGCCCAATACTCGCTCCGCATAATCGGCTGCATTGGGTTGATCTGTGTTTAAGCCATCGGATAAGCCATAACCCGGTGCATCCCAGGCAATGACATGAAAATGCTGACTGAGTGTCTCCAACTGATTAATCCAGGATGCTGAACCTGAGCTAATTCCATGCAGCAAAATCAGCGGCTGGCCTTGACCTGCTTCACGATAAGCTTGCACAGCGCCATTTACGGCAACAGTTTTGACTGGATAGTGAGTTAAACGCTCAATCAGTGTCATCATGTCATTCCTTCAACATTTATAAGATCAATCGGATTAACGTTTGATTTGAGACAATGGATGCTCAGGTGGATAGTTCGGGATGGTTGGTTTACCAGCACCCAACATCACACACATCAAGGCATCTTCCTGACCCGGATTGAACAGACCACGATAAATACCTGGTGGAATTGAAATCAGGTCACGCTCTTTCAGTCTGGTCTCAAATTTTTCCCCGTTATGTTCAATGAACAGGTCAATTTCACCACGCAACATGAAAAATACTTCTTCAACATCGTGATGAATATGCAAAGGCCCTTCACATTGCGCAGGTAAAACCATAGTTGAAAAGGTAAAGTTTTCAGCTGGAACCGTATTGCCATCATTGACCACACCTGTTGCACCTGTACCCATATAACGCATTTGTGCACGACGATATTTCGGGTCATAGTCCGCTTGGAACTTCAAGGCATCAAAATCATATTTACGTGTTTCAAAGCGTGCGATACGTGTATTCAACCAGTCTTGTAAATTTGTACCTTCAGGTTGTGTCCATGATTCGAATTGTTGAGTAGTCATGTTTTAACTCCTAGGTTTTGTCCAATATTTTGATTAATAACGTTTCAATAAAGGAACTAAGAAGAACGATCCAATCACAGCGACGGCTGCCAAGAAGGTAATTCCTAAATTAAAACTATGTGTTTGCATCACGATGTAACCGATCAGAACAGGTGCAATTGCGCTGGCAAAATTACCCATTCCGTTGAAAATTCCACCCGCAGTTGCACCAACATCGGCAGTTGTTACACGGGCAAGTAAAGCGAATACTGCTGCGACACCAAAGCCCCAAGCCATTGCGCTTAAAGACATTGCTGCGATCACGAGAATAGGATTAGTCATAATGACCATGACATACATAAAGATGCCTGCCACCAACAGGCCACTAAAAACCTGAACAGCACGGCGGCCTAACTTGTCAGAAAGGAAAGCACCGATCACTTCACCAATCAGCATGGCGATAAATGGAAGGCTTGAATAAACACCAAACTCTTTGAGGTTAAAGCCCTTGTCCTGAATCAGATAAGAAGGCACCCAGCTATTTAAGCCCCAGAGATAAGTCATCAATGCAATATTGAAAATGCACACCAGCCAAAAAGCACGGTTCTGTAATAGCACTTTGGTGTTGTGAATATGACCTTTGAAATTCAGGCGTTTGCTGGTTGATTCAAGTTCAATGGTTTTCTTGAGTTGTAAATTACGTAGACCAAATGCAATCGCCAGTAGCGCAACCACTGTTAAACCTGACATCACAAAAAACGTGGTGTGCCAGTCGTGCTTCGCAAGCACTGCGGCAGTAATTGGAAAACCCAGAAATGCACCAATCGGCGTACCTAGTAGGAACATGGTCGAAGCACGTGCTTGCTGGCGATCGGTATAAGTTTGCTTCACGATGGCATACGCCAGTGCAAATAAGGGTCCCTCAGCCAAACCAAGCAAAACGCGTAGGATCAACATACCGGTATAGTTGGTGGTAAATCCCATGCAGAACATTAAAATGCCCCACGATGCGACGCTCCAGAACAGCATTTTCTTCGGATTAAAAATATCGCCGAGGAAACTCAAAAAGACCGAGGAAAAACCATAAGCCAACAAGAAGCTGGTCATGAGCCATCCGAGTTTTGCCTTATCTTGTGCAATCCCCATCGCACCTTGGAAGTGCGGGTCAGCAAACAAGACCGCGATACTGATTTTGTCGAAAAATGCCAGAACGACACATACCATCAGGACGAAAGCAGGAACCCAATGCTTTAATCCACTTTTTTCTTCATTACTCATACTTCATCCCTTCGATTGAGTCATGAACCGGATCTAATGTTTATGGTTTTAATTTCATTACATTAAATTCAGGGTCTGCTAATAATTTTGGGTCTAACTCGGTATTCGACTGCATCCAGCGCTTTGCCAGTTTGACCAGTTTTGAATCATTGATTGCGATCATGTTGAGTAAACGATTTTGCTCATCCAGATATAAATAACTGCATTGATCATCTGCGCTTTTACGAACCACAATCTGCCCTGTTTTTTCAGGTTGATAAGTGCCTAAAATCTGAATATTGAAGTGATACTGATCTGACCATAACCACGGAATATCGCTATATTCGGTTTCAATACCCAACATTGATTTCGCAGCGGCAATGGCCTGATTCTGTGCATTTGCCCATGACTGGATGCAATAGCCAAGCCCCGGATGAATCGCAACATCACCTGCGGCATAAATATCCTGGTCAGAAGTCTGCCCAAAACAATTCACTACAATGCCATCTTTCACGTCCAAGCCTGCATTGACACCAAGCTCTTTTGCAATATCAGCGCCTGCACCTACAACCACACAATCAAACAGCTCACTTGCATTCGGATGATTGACCACTTCAACTTTTTGCTGGCCCGCTTCAATCAAATGCAGATTTTTACTGTCTAAATGAATCTGGGTACCCTGCTGTTCATGCATGTTTTTCAAGAACTCAGAGACATCGGGACTGACGCTACGCGCGCACAGACGATCGCCATATTCAAAAATATGAACCTCTTTGCCTTGTTTACGTGCCGTCGCTGCAATTTCCAGACCAATCCAGCCACCACCAATCACGGCTAACTTTTGCGAATGCTGCAAGATTTCGGCTAAACGCTCACAATCCTGAACATTACGTAAAGTCACCACATTGGGAATAAACTGCCACGTATTCACAGGAACACGCGCACGGCTACCTGTGGCGATCAATAATTTGTCATACGGTAAAACCTGACCACTTTCCAGAACCACCTGCTTCTGCTGGCGATCTACCTGAGTAGCAACTGCTGGCTTGTGCCATTGGATATTAAAATCCTGCACCTGCTCTGGAGAAAACAGATGCAAGCTTTCATAAGTGGCTTCTTTTGAAAGTACCTGTTTTGACAATGGTGGGCGTTCGTAAAACACACGGTCTTCATTTGAGACCACATGAATTTCACCTGAATATCCATTCTGGCGCAAAGTACTGACTGCCCAACCCGCGGCTTGTCCTGCACCCACAATTACGATTCTTTCCATAGCTTGTTCTCCCTGCCTGATCTGTACTTATGCAGGTTTAACCTGACGACGGGTATGATCATCCAGACCGCCTTCAATCGCCCATTCTGTAAAGAGTTCCAGACGATGTTCTTCGATGCGTGGCTGCCATTCTTCAGTCAGGTAGTCATCGTTGGTGTAATACTCAAACGCACCACCGAGCGGTGAATTGACATACCAGAAGTAAGCTGAAGAAATCGGATGACGTCCCGGGCCAATGAACGTTGACCAGTCAGAACGGTTCATGTGTAATCCACCACCAATCACCTCATGGATATCACGAACGATGAATGCGACGTGATTGAGTCCAGCAGGTTTATTTGGTACCGAAAGCAAGAACAGGTCATGGTGGAAACCTTTACCGCGACATCGTAAGAATGCACCACGATTGCGATAAGCATCTGATAAGAAGAAACCAAGTTTTTCAATATAGAACTGTTCCGTCTTTGCTAAATCAGGTGTGAAAAACACCACATGACCAATCGCAACAGGTTGTCCTTTGTCATATACAGGACTTGCTGCATTGACACGTTGTACATTGCCGTACTGGTTAATGCCTTCTGTTTTCAATGCAGGTAGATCTTGGGTAAAGCTTTTCTGAAAGCGGATCGTCATGCCATTCGGATCCAGACACTGCACCATATCCGCAGTCGCCTGATAACCCTCTACATCATTTAGACGAAGTGCTAAATTTGCCAAATCCTGTGCAACATCATCTAGCCCCCAAGTCACTTCACGTAAAGTTGAACCTGACTCAATGGCTTTTGGTAAACGATGATCATCACAATCAAATAAGTAAATCTTGCTGCCATTTTGTGTTTGGTAAAGATCTGTCCCTTCAATATCTGACTGACTTTGCTTGAGACCGAAATCTGCCAAAAATTTATTCGAAGCAGCTCTGTCTTCAACGCCAAACTTTAAAATCTCAATCCCTGTAATCATGAGATTACTCCTTAATTAAAGACAAAACCGCCATTTACTGGAATATTCTGTCCTGTCACAAACGAGGACAAATCTGATAGTAAATAAAGGGCTGTTCCGTTCAAATCCTGTGGTAATTGCTGACGTTGAATCGCACGACCATTCACATATAAATCATGGCGTTCTTGTGGCACATAAGCTGTTGCTTCAACCAAAGTTAATCCTGGTGAAAGCGTATTGATACAGATATTGAGTGGCCCAAGTTCTCTCGCCATGGAACGTGTCATTGCGGTTAATGCACCTTTGCTCGCGACATAGGCCATGAGGTTGGGAGCACCCCACAACGCTGTATCCGAAGCGACATTAATGATCTTGCCTGCACTGGATTGTTTGAGATAAGGCACCGCAGCCTTGGTCACTAACCAAGTCCCTTTCACATTAATGTTCATGACGCGATCCCAAAGATCTGCGTCATACTCCATCATGCTTTTACCACCCACATTGGTTGCGAGTGCGGCACAATTCACTAAACCATCCATTCCGCCCATGTGCTCAGCTGCTTGCTGAACTGCTTGCTGGATCGAGTCTGCATTTGCCAGATCAATGCTTACAGCATTGACCTTTAAGCCTTGTGCTTGCAAAGCAGCAGCTTCTTCTTGTACCAGATCAGTCAAGATATCAGCCATGACCACTTGAGCGCCTGCTTCCGCAATCGCTTGTGCAAAGTCTCGACCCAAGCCTCTTGCCGCACCTGTGACAAGGACTTTTTTGTCCTGTAACAATGCGACATTAACCATGAACTTCTTCCTGCATTTCAATACGGTTTGAGGTATTCAATGCTGCAATTTTCTTTAACTGTTTTTCCGCTTCTTTTTTCATTAAACGGCGTAAACGAGAGAGACCAACATCATGTTGATAAAGGAATTCGTGTTGACGGGCATTCGGCGCAAGATTTTCTAAAATAATGCGATCCTGTTCCAATACATCCCAATGCAATTTTTCTAAATGGTTACGGTAAAGGAAGCGCCAGACATTACGTTGCCAGCCACTGACTTTACGACAGCGCCAGAAGAATACACGGGTATTGTTGGCATCAATTGGCGTTGCATAACCCACGATCCAGAACTCGCCGCCTGGGCCAAAGTCTTTACGATACGGAATTGAGAGGCGTAACCAGCTTGCACCCGTATTGGCATATTCAACCCAGTCAAAATTCACCCCAATTTGGCCTTCTTTCTCAAAAACGAAACCATTTGGCGTTGAACGGTGTTTCATTTCCGCAGTACGGTCACCCTCAGCCATTGAGTGTGAGGTGCAATGCAAATAGCTACCGTGCATCGGATCCATGACATTATCAATCGCATACTGATGATTTACTTTCCAGTCCGCCTGACATAAGAATGAACTCCATTCTTCACTTGACAGTTGTTCAGGAAAATCTAGCGGCTTAGGCGCTTCATTGGCATCGATACCAAACCACATGAAAATTGCACCATGCTGCTCAATCACAGGATAGCTTTTGACACATGAAGTACCTTTCATTGGACAATCATGCACCGCAGGCACATCTTCCACAACGCCATCATGGCGAACTTCAACACCGTGATACCAGCAAGCTACACGATTGCCCAGATTCCAGCCTAAAGACAGACGTGCGCCACGATGCGGACAGCGATCTTCCAAAGCATGAACCTGACCTTCTGCATCACGCCAAACCACGATATTTTCACCTAAACGGGTAATACCGACAGGATTTGCAGCCACTTCCCAGCTTGCTAACACAGGATGCCACTGATCACGTAAACCTAAATCTAAATACTCTTCTACACTTGGAGTAACTGATACTGCTGCGTTCATCACTATTCTTCCTTGAATTAATAACCTAAACGTTGCATTTCTTCTGAGAACTTTTCAGAAGTCCAAAGCTCACCAGATTCACAGCGAAAACCTTGCTGGTTTAAAGACTGGACTAAATCTGTAAGTTCAGTGACGCCTGTAGAAAAGGCTTTGATGAGATGTTGAACAAAATCCTGTTCATAGACAGTTGGCTCTTTATAACGCGTTTGCCAAACCAGTAGCTCTGCCTGTCCTGGTATCTGAATATTGTTAATCCCTGCTTCAGTCGCTGGCGTGGCATGAATCCAGTTCGCTAGCTTCTCATTAAAAGTTTTCATGAGATTCCATCCTTTAAAATAAAACTTATAGTTGAATTTGAACGTCCTGCCCTTCAACACGTACTGGATAGGTGCACAAATCACGGCATCCTGGTCCACTCTTCAACTCACCTGTCTGGATATCAAAGATCGCCTCATGCAATGGGCATTCCACTGTTTGATCTTCGATAAAGCCTTCTGTTAACAAGGCAAAGGCATGGGGGCAAACATTCTCGATGGCAAAGTAATTATCATCGATGAAAAATACGCCAATTTTCTTACCGTCGACTTCAATGGCTTTCGGCTCGTCTTCGGTGATGTCGTCTTGCTGACAAACTGAGATCCAACTCATCCTTGCATCCTCATTTGTTTTGTATATAAAACATTATTTGATATAACAAACTTTAGATAAGAATACTCCCATGATGTTTTTTCTGTCAAATTAAATATATTTTTAAAATTCAATAACTTGATTTTTAGAACACATTCTTTTACGTTTTACTAAAAAAATTTTGTTTTATATATAAAAAAATATTTAAACAATCTATTTGCAGTTACAATAGAATCCTAAGAAAACGAAATGTACTGATTTGCGATTTTTTGATAGGAAAATTGAACACATGAATTCAACAATTGAAACAGACTCCCAAGAATCTGATGCAATAAAAAATGAGGAACGCTATTTAGTCCCTGGCTTAGTGCGTGGTTTGGCAATCTTGCAAGCGTTTAACCAGCAAACCCAAGAAATGACTATTACTGAAATTGCCGAAGTTCTCGATGTAAACCGTTCCAGTGCTTTCCGTCTGATCTATACGCTGGAGTCTTGTGGCTTTTTACGCAAAGCTTCACAGAAAACGTATGCTTTAGACTCTAAGGTCATGGAGCTTGGTTTTAATAGCTTAGCCAAACAGTCATTACTAGACTTGGCAACACCGCTAATGAAAGAGTTACGCGATCAGACTCAACTTGCTGTGCATCTTTCTATCTTGGAAGGCACGCATATTGTCTTTATCAACAATATTCAATCCAATGGCACATTCACCAGTAATATTGGCCTAGGCACACGCTGGCCTGCCCATGCAACCGTGATTGGACAAATGCTGTTAGCGGATCTAACAGAAACAGAAATTAAAGAGCGCTATAAAGGTTTTAATCAATGGGATACTTTTTCAGAGTTAACCCCGACCAATCTTAAAGCATTGTTACAGCGCCTGAGTTTCGTTAAAACCCAACGCTCTATGGTGAGTTGGGGCCATTACAATCATGACATGGCTGCCTGTGCTGCTCCGATTTATAAACAATCCACCCATAAAATGGCTGCCGTTTTATCCGTGAGTTGCCCGCTCGGTAGTTATGATGAACACTATTTTAGAAATGATGTTGCCGAGGCGGTCATTCAAACTGCAGAAAAAATTTCTAAATTTATTTATTAATAATCAAAAGCAGCAATTTTCGCTGCTTTTCTTTTATCGAAAAAACGTTAACCTAACTTTTGAGCTTAAGCCTCCGTTTTTAATTTACTTTTTAAGCGCTTATCCATTAACTGAAACAGTGGTCGGGACAGATTCATCATCCATGTCGGTGTCGTATTTAATAATGCATTGGCAACTAACCCTGCTTTACTGCTGACCCGATAAGATTTTCCTTCTATGGCTTTTACAATCCATCCCGCTGCGGCAGGCGTATCCAGCATTTTCATATGTTTATAAATGGCTGTTTTCGATGACATTGGCGTTCTGACCATTGGGAAATACACGATACTGACATCAATTCCTTTGTCCTTTAATTCCATCGACAAAGAACGGGAAAAAGATTCAAGCGCAGATTTACTGGCGAGATAGGCCGAGAACAAAGGAATCGGAACTTGCGTCGACATGGTCGAAATATTCACGATATGCCCTGCACCATTTTTCATAAAATGAGGTAATAAATGCAGTGTCATATTCACAGCAGCAAAATAATTAATCTGCATGGTGCGTTCATAATCATGTAAACGATCAAGTGACTCAAGAATAGGACGTCTGATTGAACGTGCAGCGTTATTTACCAAAACATCGACTTTATCATGCGCTGACAATATCTGGGTTACGCAAGCCTCCAGTTGTTCCTGATCGGTAATATCTGCTGGATAGATAGAGACATCTCCACCTTGAGCTTGAATCTTCGCCTGAATGCGCTGTAACTCTTCAGCTCGACGGGCAATAAGACAAACTTTCGCACCTGCTTGAGCGAGTTGAAGTGCGGCTTCTTCACCGATCCCACTTGAAGCACCTGTAATTATGATGGTCTTATTGCTTAAATTCATTGTTTTTCTCCAGCAATCTAGTATTTAGATCATTACATCGTTGTCATTCAAAATGTAAGCGCTTTTAATCCTGAATACCAATGAGTTTATTCAATACAAAGAAGAGAGAAAAATTATCCTTTTGTTTTAACGAGGTTAAAATTCATTTAGAAGGATGAATAAGTTTTAATTTTTCAACTAAGCATAGAAAATAGATTAAAGTAAACAGTTGGATTTTGATGGTGTTTTCATTGTGATATAAGTTTTATCGTACAAACGAATGTGGCCATAACGGCATCTACAACACCTATATGGCCAAAAATTTTGGGAAAATAAAACGGTTAGCGAATGATATTTGAGCCAGTCAACACTTGGATATCATGAGGTTAAGATCCAAATTTAACACTCACACGCACCAAACATATTGTAGACAAAATTGACCGGTGCATCTTCAGGATAGACTTCGGTATCTTTCACCATAAACAAAAGGTTATCAGACAATACAATTAAAGAACCTCCACTTCGACTCAAGATAACCCCCTTTGCTATCTCCTCCTTCACCTTATTAATATAGCTATCAACTTTAATGAAAAATACTTTCCGTCCTGCGGTTATCTCAACTGGATTAATTTTTTTATATAAACCACATTTCCTACATACCCATTTCTTCATTTTGCAATCTCAAAATAAAAGAAAGTATAATAAAAATCACAACTTAATAATTAACACAGAAAGCAATTAAAATTACCAGTATATTCATTTCTGAAAAATCAAGCAAAAACACAAAAATTTAAAAATAAAAACACTATGGGACAAATATCAAAAAAAACTAACATTTAAAAGAATAAAAAATATAATTGAAAAATATAATAAATATGGATTTTCAAAAATGTCATCCCTAGAAAAAATATCAATAATAGCGCTTATAGGGCATCTCACCAGTTTGACGATAGAAAACTATTCTATTGCAGAAAAGTTCTTTACCAAAGACTTTTGCTATATCGATCAACAAGAAGATAAATTTATCAATATGATTTATTTTTTCTTAGAAAATATCAATGATAGAGATCACAATTATCAAATTACACAGATGAAGGAAATTTCAGATCAGGTTCACCTTGTACATCTTAAGAATGAGATCTTGATTGAGCCGCAACCTTATCACGACCTACTCAATCCACAGGATACATTTATTCTCATTATAAAAATGATTGAGGCTCAGCCTAAAATTTCTTATGTGATTGACCTTAAATATAAGGACCTGAATCCAATTTATTCAGTTTTAAATAAATTCACCTAAATGTGAATAAGATCAAAAAAATATTTCAACAAGATACTTATAAAAACAATTAAATCCCTCTACCAGCCAATCAATTCAGAATCAACCAAAGCTAAAATTATGCTAAATAAATATTTGTTTTAATAAAAATAATATAAGCACCTATCCCTTTTTAAAAAATACAACTCCAAATATTACAAATCAATTACAGCAAAAGCAAACAATATGGTGAAAAATAAAGCTTTATTTCCTTTTCTAAACGAGCAGAAATTTAGAATAAATTGCTATTTATTACTCAATATATATTTTCAGCTCACTACTTTTTATTCAAATTTATTTTATACTAAATGTTTTTTTCAAAAAATATAGCTTCATATCTTAGATTCAATCTCTATAAATATCATTTCCGATTGCATCCATTCTTTTATCCAACTCAACGATAGATACGTAAAAAAATAAGGCCTCTATCTATAACGATGAGACCTTATTTTTTCTGTTATTTAAATCAATCCAAATGCATCACAACTGCTCTGTTATTTTTCTGCTTACGCGTCACAATCAGACCACAGATCACAACACCGACCGTGACACTTAAAGATAATGTTGTTTCATAACTATATTGCGGTGAAAAGAACATATAAGCCAGTACACTCAGGATAATAATGATCACAAACCACGTCAGCCAAGGAAATAGCCACATTTTAAATGGGACTTCTGTTCCTGCTTTTTCCAGTTTTGCTCTGAGACGCAATTGTGAGAATGCAATCACCAGATAAACCAGTAATGCAATTGAACCTGTGCTTGAGAGTAACAGTCCAAAGACCTTCCCAGGAAATGCATAGTTGATGATACAGCAGATTAATCCAATAAATGTAGATGAAAAGACAGCCACAGCTGGCACACCTGCATAATTAATCTTGGTGACTTTGCTTGGTGCTTCATGTCGGGTGCCTAAACGGAATAACATCCGTGAAGATGTATAAATAGCAGCATTCATACAGCTTGCAACAGCGATAAACACCACGGCATCAATAATGAGTTTGGTCCCTGGTACATTCAGGCTCATGAGTACATACTGGAAGGTTCCGTATTTTTGCAAATCGGGTGAACGCCAATCGACCAAGGCAACCGCAATAAACATCGAAATCACAAAGAAAAGAATAATGCGGTACAGCACCAGATTGGTGGCACGTCTGATTTTTTGTTGTGGATTCGATGATTCTGCAGCAGCAATTGAAACAATCTCAACGCCAAAAAAAGAAAATGCCGTAATTAGGATCGCCGCTAAAATCCCACTCACACCATGGGGCATAAAACCCGCATTGTTATATAAATTGGCAACCCCACTCACATTTTGTGCTAAAGGCCAGAAACCAGAAATCGCTAATACGCCAATGATAATAAATGCAATGATGGCAACCACTTTGATTAAAGAGAACCAGAACTCGAACTCACCAAAGCTTTTGGTACTGAAAAAATTGGCCAGACTTAAAAAAACAATAAAACAGAAGGCATAAGTAGAAACCGAGAAATAAGGAAACCATGAATATAGAATTTGAGCGCCAGCAATCGCCTCAACAGGAATTGCCAATACCCAGAACCACCAATATAACCAGCCAATGGTAAATCCTGCCCACGGGCCAATCGCTTTACGCGCATAAGTTGAAAACGAGCCCGTATCGGGTTCCAGTACGGCCATCTCACCTAACATTCGCATCACCAGAAACACCATAATGCTGGTGATCAGATAAGCTAGAATGACCGCTGGACCTGCCTTGGCAATCGCTGTCGATGAACCAACAAATAAACCTGCACCAATAACACCGCCGATACTAATCATTGTAATGTGGCGATTTGAAAGTCCTTCGCCTAATTTTTTTGTTTTAACACTATCCATATTTTATTCCTTAAAATAATTTGGGTTTGTTAACTACATATTTAAATTCCTATTCAAATAAAAAGGGAAAACCAGTGGTTTTCCCTTGTCGCAAAAAATCAGTTTAAAGTTGGCATTGCAAATTGTTTGGCTTCACGTATTTGTGCAGAAGGCCAGCGTTGGGTAATGGTTTTACGGCGTGTATAGAAACGGACACCGTCTGGACCATAGGCATGTAAGTCGCCAAATAATGAACGCTTCCAGCCACCAAAGCTGTGATATGCAACTGGAACGGGTAAAGGCACATTAATACCGACCATTCCCACCTGAATATGGCTACTAAAATAACGTGCTGCTTCGCCATCACGGGTATAAATACACGTCCCATTGCCATATTCATGCTCATTGATCAATTGCATGGCTTCCTGCATGGTATCCACTCGCATCACTTGCAAGACAGGCCCAAAAATTTCCTGTTGATAGCTGGTCATCTTCGGTGTGACCTGATCAATCAAGGTCGGCCCGACAAAGAAGCCATTTTCATAACCTGCGGGTTTGGCATCGCGACCATCTACCACAATTTTTGCACCTTGCTGTTCTGCACTTTGAATATAGGCTTGTACCTTATCTTTATGCACTTGCGTGATTAAGGGGCCAAAATCATTATTGCTATCAGCATAATGCCCAAATTTTAATTTCTGCATTTCTTGAGTCAGTTTATCAATCACAATATCTGCGATTTCATCTCCGATTGCGACAGCAACCGAAAGTGCCATACAACGCTCACCTGAAGAACCGAAAGCAGCACCTAATAATGAGGTCACCACATTATCAATATCTGCATCGGGCATAATAATCGCGTGGTTTTTTGCACCACCTAATGCCTGACAACGCTTGCCTGTCGACGTTGCGGTACGATAAATATATTCAGCGATTGGCGTTGAACCGACAAAACTGATGGCCTGAATTTTTGGATGATGCAATAAAGCATCTACTGCTTCTTTATCACCGTTCACCACATTAAATACACCATCGGGTAATCCAGCCTGTTTCAATAATTCAGCCAAGAATAATACGACTGACGGCGCTTTTTCTGAAGGCTTTAATACAAAACAGTTACCACACACCAAGGCCATCGGGAACATCCACAACGCGACCATCGCTGGGAAGTTAAATGGCGTAATTCCAGCGACGACACCTAAAGGTTGAAATTCACTCCACGAGTCAATGTCTGGGCCGACATTTTTCGAATATTCACCTTTGAGTAACTCTGGCGCACCACAAGCGTATTCAACATTTTCAATCCCACGTTGCAATTCCCCTTTTGCATCATGAGAAATCTTGCCATGCTCTTGCCCAATCAATTCACAGAGTTTGTCAGCATTTTCTTCGAGTAACTGTTTGAACTTGAACATCACACGCGCACGCTTGATTACAGGTGTATCACGCCATGCTGGAAACGCCTGCTCTGCCACACGAACCACTTCATTCACTGTCTGACTATCTGCAATTTCAACCGCTTTGCTGATTTCACCCGTCGCAGGATTATAAACAGGCTGTCTTTTGGCAGACTTGGAAACCACCTTTCCATTGATAAAATGTCCAACCACTTGTGTTGCCTGTGCGGATTGACCATCATTGCTCTGCGTCGTTTCACTTGAAAAATGTTCTAAGTTATTCATCTCTTGTTCCTTGTATGGGATCATTTCTTCCGATTGATTTGGTTTTTAGTTAAAAATTGAATTTATTTGACCTGATAAAGTGCATCACCAACCGCATTCATCAATCTCGATAATTGTGCTTCGGTACTATTGAACATTGGGCCAAACTGTAAGGTATCTCCGCCAAAACGAACAAAGAAACCGGCTTTCCAAAGCTTCATTCCAAGTTCAAAACCGCGGATTGTTGCATCGCCATCGCGTGGTGCCAGTTGCACAGCACCAATCAGTCCACAATTACGAATATCCAGAATGTGTGGTGCGCCTTTTAATTCGTGTAGAAGCATTTCAAAACTAGGCGCCAATGCAGCAGATTGAGCCAATAAATTCTGTTTTTCCAATACATCCAGTGTCGCTAAAGCTGCTGCACATGCGACTGGATGTGCTGAGTAGGTATAGCCATGCGTAAATTCAACGGCATGTTCAGGTAGGTCTTGCTGCATAAAGGCATCATAGATTTCATGGCTTGCCACAACCCCACCCAATGGAATTGCGCCATTGGTAATCTGTTTGGCAAAGTTCAAAATATCGGGTGCTACCCCAAAATACTCGGCTGCGGTCCATTTCCCCATACGACCAAAGCCCGTAATCACCTCATCAAAAATCAGTAAGATATCGTGCTGGTCACAGATTTCCCGAAGACGTTTTAAATAGCCCGTTGGTGGCACAATGCAGCCTGCCGAACCAGAAACAGGTTCAATAATGACAGCCGCGATATTAGATGCATCATGCAATTCGATCAACTTGAGCATCTCATCTGCAAGCTCAACACCACCCGTTTCTGCACAGCCTTTGGTAAAACTTAAATCTGGTTGCAAGGTATGGGGTAAATGATCAACATCCATCAATTGACCAAACATTTTACGGTTACCGCCAATCCCGCCAAGACTGGTTCCTGCCACATTGACCCCATGATAACCTCGCGCACGACCAATCAGCTTGGTTTTGCTGGGTTTACCCTTAATTCGCCAATAGGCACGTGCCATTTTGATCGCGGTATCTGCTGACTCTGAACCCGAGTCAGTAAAGAACACATGCTGCAATTTTTCAGGCATGTGCTGAATGATTTTATCAGCCAGTTGGAATGACAACGGATGTCCAAACTGGAAGCCTGGAGAATAATCCAGTTTTGATAGCTGATGACTGACCGCTTGCTGGATTTCAGGCAACGTGTGACCTGCACCACAAGTCCATAAGCCAGATAAGGAGTCATATACTTCGCGGCCTGTGCTATCCACTAAATATGCACCTTTCGCCCCAACAATAATACGCGGGTCTTTATGAAAGTTACGGTTGGCAGAAAATGGCATCCAGTGTGCTTGATAATTCAGGTTCATCTGAGCACTTGGCTGTGTCGCTTCCAATGCATCATCACGGTCATTTGTTGTGTCGATATCAAACATAATCACTCTTCTTGTTTTGTGGTTATATCTGGAGTGTACAGAGCCGAATAGTTTTGATAAATTCAAATTGTCTTGAGTTTAGATATAAAAAAGTAAAACTAAATGAAACCGAAAAAATTAAATCAAGTGACTGATTTTGATATAAAACTTCTCAAAGTATTTAAAACGGTTTGCGATTGTCATAGCTTTAGTTCCGCTGAAAGCATTCTCGGGATTAGCCGTTCTGCGATTAGTCTGCATATGAGTGATCTAGAAAATCGCTTGGGCATTCGGCTCTGTCAGCGTGGCCGTGCTGGCTTTGCCCTCACCGATGAAGGACGTGAAATTTTAGAGTATATAGAAGTACTGACTGCTTCTATCGAAGACTTCCGCGCCAAAATCAATCAGATGCACAACCAGCTCAAGGGTGAGTTTAATATCGGGATTATTAATAATCTGGTGACGATGCCCAGTCTGTATATCACCAATACGCTGGCACAGCTTGCAGAAGAAAATACCGAAGTAGTGATTAATATCAGTATGAGTACCCTCTCAGATATCGAATGTCGGGTACTGGACAACCGTTTACATGCGGGCGTGATTCCTTTGGTGACGCCATTGTCTGGACTGGATTATTTTCATTTATATGAGGAAAAGTCATTTTTGTATTGTGGCAAAAATCATCCTTTATTTAACCATCTGAATCAGATCAAATCGAAGGATCTCAACAACTGGCAAGCCGTGCTTCCGAATTATGCGATTACCGCAGAAGCGTCCAAACTACATCAACTTCTAGATTGTTCGGCCACTGCCAGTGACCGTGAAGGCATTGCTTTTCTGATCCTGACAGGAAAATTTCTCGGTTTTTTACCCGATCACTATGCAAAGAAATGGGTCGAAGATGGCTTTATGCAACCTATTATGCAAGAAGTCATGTATTACAGTACCCCGATCTGCCTGACGACGCATAAGGGCAAAAATTACAATATGGTTTTAAAAGCATTTATGGACATCTTGAAGCAAAAAATTATGTAGGATGATTGGTATAATGAAAACCGATAGCGCTTTATGTTTATTCATTTTTAGCCATCGACTTTATTTTTTATAGTGAATTGTCTCGATTCTTAACTTTCCCTCTTCTCAACCAAATTAATATTCGATGCTACCGCTTGCAACTCCTCTTCATCACGCTTGAGAGCCAATACTGCAAAAATAGTAATGATGGCAGGAATAGCAATTATCATGAAATTCACTTTGTGAGGTAAACCTAAAACAAGCAGCATTCCCATGAGGATGGGTCCAATAATTGCACCAATACGACCTATTCCAGAAGCACAACCAATGCCCGTCGAGCGTATACTTAGAGGATAAAATTGGGCTACATAACTATATAGAAGTATTGATGTACCTATAGTTGCAGCGCCTGCAATAGTGACCAGACCCTACAAAATGAATGTTGAAGTGTTATATCCCAACCCAAACAGAGCAAAAACCCCAGCAATAATCATTGTTAAGATAACGGGTTTTAAATGAAATCTATCTGAAAGAATTCCTCCTCCAATTGCCCCAATAATTGCTCCAACATTCAAGGCAAGCAGAAATAAAATACTTTTACCCAGTGAATAACCTGCGGCAAGCATCAGTATTGGCAACCAATTACTCAGCGCATATACCATCAACAGACACATAGAAAAACATATCCAAAACATCAGCGTGCTTAAAGCACGACCTTGCTGGAACAAAGCTTTAACTGAACTTCCTGTTTCAATATTATCCTCTTCTAAATATAAGCGAGTTTGAGGGGTGATTAATTGTTCAGGTGCTATTTTTTTGATAATTCGATAGGCTTGTTCTGTCTTGCCACTTTTGACCAGAAAGGTCAAAGACTCAGGTAAGAATTTCCACAAAATCGGTAATAAGAGTAAAGGAATTCCTGCAATAAGGAACATAATCTCCCAGCCCCGACTTTCAACAAGATAACTCCCCAAAAGTGCAGAGAGAATACCGCCAATGGCATAGCCACTAAACATTGTACCCACTAGCGTACTACGTATACGCTTCGGTGCGTATTCAGAAGTCAGCGCCACTAAATTTGGCATGACACCGCCAATCCCAAGTCCTGCCAAAAACCTTAAAATACCAAATTCAAGAGGACTTGAAGCAAATGCTCCTAAAAATGTGAAACCACTAAAAAAAGTGACACAAATTATAATCACATTTTTGCGCCCCATTCTGTCAGCTAATGCTCCGAAAAGTATTCCACCAATCATCATTCCACATACAGCAGTACTGGCCAACATGCCAGCCTGCACAGAAGTGAGAGACCATTCTTTCATAAGCACTGGAAGGACCACGCCATAAATCACGAGGTCATAACCATCAAAAATAACAATTAATAAGCACCACAGCAAAATACTCCAGTGAAAAGAGGTAAATCTAGCTTGGTCAATAATCTTATTAACCTTAAGTGTAGATGTAGCCATTTCCTTATCTCCATTTATTCTTTAACCGATATCACATTTCCTTAATAAAAATTTATTCTTCAATGGCTTATCTGAATTAAAAATCATAACTCGCCATCATGTTCACACGATTATCAATCCCGTTACGGCCATCAAAAGTTTCTCGCTCGCCATAAACATATTCGACGCCGAAGGTAATCGGCTTGTAGGGGTTATACATCGCATTAATCCAGCCTTGCCATAATTCTTTATTCTGGGTGATATTGGTTTTCTGGATTTCAGCAAAGGTATTGTCATCCTTGGCCTTCATATAGCCATAACCTAAAGTTGAGCGAAGCTGGGAATTAAATTGATGGGTGATCCCCGCAGAAATCGTATCGAACTCGTTGCTTTGAATATTATTTTTATCATCAATCACATAGCTATTATTGGCCCAGAGCAGAAAGCGTCCATCCCCTTTGACATGGTAATAATCGGCTTTTAAAAAGGTTTGCGGACTCAATTGATATTTTCCACCCAGTCCGACACCCCATGCCCATTCATTGTCATGACTGGTTTTTTTCTCAGCCATAAACGTTCGGCCTGACAGTAGTGAGCCATTATCAAATTTATGGTTCAGACGTCCAACCAAGGCTGGCAAACGCATTTCATTGTCTGGATCAGAAGTTGCAGTATATTTTGGATCTTCAATTGCGACAGCAAAACTGGTTTTTGCCGAGAGGTTATCGCTATAACGCAGCATCGGTGAACGTAGCAAGGCACTACCAACAAAAGTGCCCGCATCTACGGTTTCTGGATAATATTCAGGCGCAATAAACGTCGACCAGGTTTGACCAATCAGCCATTGATCAAGGGTGATATAAGCATGTCGGATACGAAATTGATCTCGCGTTGTACCGCCAAAGAAATCCATTTCCAGTTTACCGCCCACTTCACCCGCGACACTCGGCGTTTTAAAATTGAGTCCGAAACGCGTAACATTGACAGTTGAGTGCAAACGGTCTTTTTGTTGTGCTTCCTCTGTTGTATGTTCCAGCGGCACACCACTGATATTGTTATACATAGTTGATGCACCTTTGGCCTGATAAGAGGCATCGGCACGGATATAACCATATAAATTCACCTCTGCACCGCCTTTGCTCACATTCAGCTTAGGTGCTGTTGTCTCGGTCACTTGTGGTGAAGCCGTCACAGCCACTGGAGTAGCAGGTTGCACAGGCGCTTTCTGCTGCACATATTGCTGCAACATCACTCTTAGCTCTTGTACTTCCTGTCGGAGTTGCGCAATTTCGGCCTGATCGGTTCCTGCATAAACAGGTGATATCACCATTGCAACAGACACCGCCAATAAGCTTTTTTGTACCGTTAAAATAAATTTATCCATTTAAATCAATTTCCTTGTTCGCAGATCTTAAATACCTTTTAAGATCATTCTTTATTTGTGTTTTTTCCTTTGCCTGAATCGCAATTTCACAGCACATTTTTTATTTTAAAAAATCAAAACCATTTGATTTATTTCGTGTTACCTCCTCTGTTTTAGTGCTTTTTTAGGTCTTTCTATTATTTTAAAATGTCAAAACCAAGCAAAAGCCAAATTGCCTCAACACGACAATAGCAACTGATCAGCTTAATTTTTCTGTGTAAGCAAGCCCTGATAAGTCAAGGTCTGACTAAAAACATGGACATTGCCAAAACCTGCATGATCAAGCAGTTGCTGATAATCCTGTAGGGAGACCGTGAAGAAGTCCTGACTCAAACGATCCATCATTGCTCGGCTTTGTGCTTCGCTTAAACCATTGGCCTGACATAACAACGGCAAGGCTTTCATTTGCAGAGAATCTTCACAATGCATCAAATCATAGGTCATTAAAATTCCATGTTTTTTTAAGCGTTTTGCAATTTCGGAAAAGAAAGTAGACTTGGACGCATGCGGAATAAAATGAGCAACGAGAATACAAAGTGCAGCGTCAAACACTGGCAGCTCGGATAAACAATTTGTCTCTCCATGTACAAAGGTAACGCGTGCTTGCTGCCCTATCGCCTGAATCTGTGCTTGTGCCTTTTGTAGCATTGTCAAAGAAGGATCAACAGCCGTGAAAGTCCAGTCAGGATGCCTTTGCAATAAATACTCAAGTTCATCGCCTGTACCACAGCCAACAATCAGAATATGCGCATCATTGCTCAAATTTGCCTGTAAAATGGCATCAACTTGCTGATGCATCAATTCATAAGCTGGAATCAGTTGACGGATATGATCGTCATAGCGCTCCACCACTTTCTGGCTGTTAAAATCTTTGGCCATTTCATCCCCTGTTTTTAATCGCGTCACACTCAGCAATAGAGAAAATCCTGAGTGATCCAATCATCCCAATTTTAATCAAAGACTTCGGCTGTCAGGTTTAACTCCGCACGCATGATTTCCTGTAATTTAAACTTTTGCGCTTTGCCTGAAGCGGTCATTGGGAACTCAGCGAAGAATTTGACATAGCGTGGCACTTTATTATGTGAAATATGTTCTTTGCAGAAGTGACGTATCGCATCTTCATCGCATTGATGATGTTCATGCAAAATAATACAGGCACAGAGTTCCTCACCATAACGGCTGTCTGGTAGACCAATCACCTGAACATCAGAAATATCTGGATGGGTATATAAGAAATCTTCGATTTCCTTCGGAAACAGGTTTTCACCGCCACGAATCACCACATCTTTAATGCGGCCTTTGATTTTGATAAAGCCATCTTGATCCATTTCCGCAATATCGCCGGTATGCATCCAACCTGCTGCATCAATGACTTCTTTGGTTTTTTCAGGTTCATCCCAATAACCAGCCATCACCGAATAGCCACGCACACAGAGTTCACCCAGTACACCTTGCGGAACGATATCACCCTCCAGATCGACAATTTTGACTTCTAAATGCGGATGGACATGCCCAACGGTACTCACACGTTTATCAATCGAATCGTGAATATAACTTTGTACACTGACAGGCGAAGTTTCAGTCATGCCATAACAGATGGTGATTTCAGACATGTGCATGCGGTCTATGACACGCTGCATGATTTCACGAGGACATGGACTACCTGCCATGATGCCTGTGCGTAAGCTGGATAAATCGAATTCGGCAAATTGCTCATGCTCTAACATGGCAATAAACATGGTCGGAACACCATAAGACGCAGTACATTTTTCCTGATGGATGGTTTTTAAAGACTCAAGCGGATTAAAAACGGCGGCTGGATAAACCATGGTTGCACCATGTGTGATACAGGCCAGATTGCCCATCACCATGCCGAAGCAATGAAATAATGGCACAGAAATACAGACCCGATCTTTTGACGTTAAACCAATGCCTTCACCAACAAAATAACCATTATTGAGAATATTGTGGTGGGTCAGCATGGTGCCTTTCGGATTACCTGTGGTGCCAGAAGTAAATTGAATATTAATGGTTTCATCAAACTGCAAATGCTTGGCTAAAGCATGCAGCTGATCTAATTGCTGTTGTGTCGGTTGTCCGACCAGATCGCTAAAACGGTGAATACCGGTATGCTGCTGCTCATCAATTTTAATGACATATTTTAAATGCGGTAAACGCGCTGAATTGAGTACCTTATCCGCACTCGATGCCAGTTCAGGTGCAATCTTGCTTAGTAGTTCCTGATAATCTGTGGTCTTGAATTGTGCTGCAATCACCAATCCTTTACAAGCAACCTTGTTCAGCACATATTCCAGTTCATGACTTTTATAAGCCGTGTTCAGATTGACCAGAATAATACCTGTTTTTGAGGCTGCAAACTGGGTCACAGTCCATTCCACACAGTTCGGAGACCAAATGGCTAAGCGATCCCCTTTTTTTAATCCTAGTTTCAACAAGCTACACGCAAAGGCATTCACCTCATCCTGCAATGTCTTATAGGTCAATCGTCTATTCTGATGCGCACTGACAATTGCCTCCTGTTCAGCATATTGCACACAGGCCTGATCAAATTTTTCTCCAATCGTCATCCCCAACAGGGGCTGCGAACTTGTTCCAGAGGCATAGCTTAACCGTTGTTGTTGCATTGAATCACTCTCCTTGATTCTTTGTAATTCTGTTCTTCAGTCATTTAATTATTGTGAGTAAGACTACTTTTCCAACATCCTGTTGTGCAATTTTAATGATTGTGTTTGCCTTATTTCTTCTGCACTGCATCCACACAAAAGTCAGCAATCTGTTTGGAAAAATAGTTTTTATGCTGCTGATCAAACTTGGTATTTTGTGCTGGATCTAAGGGTTCAACCACCACATAAGTCATGGCACCCACCACACACAATGCTGCGGTATTGAGATCATCCAGAACAAACTCACCACTCGCATTTCCATCTGCAAGGATTTTCTTAATACTTTGTTTAATCAACTGTTTCACACGAAAACGCTCATGTTCAACTGTTGAATCAACCGGTTCAAACATGAGTGAATATGCAAGCTGAGGACTATTCAGCGCCCGTTTTACAAAGGTGGTTACTGCTTTATGTAATTTCTGTTTTGCCGATAAATTACTTTCAGTAATTGAATCAATCACCAACAGTTCGGTATTAATGGCCTCGGACAAAACCTCAATCAGTACCTGACTTTTATTATCAAAATAACGATAAACCAGACCACTTGAAACGCCTGCTTGCTCTGCAATAGTTTGTATTTGTGCGTCTTTAAACCCTCCCTCCGAGATTAATTTTCTGGCTGAACTCAAAATCGCTTTGCGATTTTGTTCCATCCTCTCCTGCATCAAAGATGATCGTTTATAGCTCATGAATTTTATTCTCTACCAAATAAAATGAATTGTAAATCATTTTATGAATCACTATTCACTTTTTCAAAAAATCATTGTATGGTACTTCTTAAGCACATACAACAACGCTTTTTGGAACAACAAATATAACCAATGGGATGACAACACAATGAACCTACGTAGCTTGAATTTTGGTCTGGATGAAACGTTAATTGCACTACAAGATTCAGTTGCTGCATTTTGTGCAAAGGAGATTGCACCAATTGCCCAACAAGTTGATCAGGACAATCTATTCCCCGCGCATCTCTGGAAAAAATTTGGTGATATGGGTCTGCTCGGTCTTACCGTTTCTGAAGAATACGGCGGCACCAATTTAGGCTATCTGGCGCATATCATCGTGCTACAGGAAATTTCACGTGCATCGGCATCTATCGGGCTTTCTTATGGCGCGCATTCTAATTTGTGTATCAACCAGATTAACCGTAACGGTAGCGAACAACAGAAACAAAAGTATTTACCAAAACTGATTTCAGGTGACTTTGTCGGTGCTTTGGCAATGTCTGAACCAAATGCAGGTTCAGATGTGGTTAGCATGAAACTGCGTGCTGAACAAAAAGGTGATCATTTTGTTCTCAATGGATCAAAAATGTGGATCACCAATGGCGGTGATGCGGATGTATTGGTGGTGTATGCCAAAACTGATCCGCAAGCGGGTGCCAAAGGCATGACCGCCTTCCTGATTGAAAAAGATATGAAAGGCTTTAGTCATGGCAGCCATTTAGACAAACTCGGTATGCGTGGTTCCAATACTTATCCGCTATTTTTTGACAATGTCGAAGTGCCTGCCGAAAACGTGTTGGGGGGTGTCGGCAACGGTGCCAAAGTGCTGATGAGTGGGCTGGATTATGAGCGTGCCGTACTCAGCGCTGGCCCACTTGGGATTATGGATGCTTGTCTCGATGTAGTTATTCCTTACCTACATGAGCGTGAGCAATTCGGTCAGGCTTTAGGTGAATTCCAGCTTATGCAAGGCAAACTTGCCGACATGTATTCAACCTGGTTGGCATGTAAAGCCCTCGTCTATGCCGTGGGTGCTGCCTGTGACAAAGCTGATCATGACCGCAGTTTACGTAAAGATGCGGCCAGTGCCATTTTATATGCTGCTGAAAAAGCCACATGGATGGCGGGTGAAACCATTCAAACCTTAGGCGGCAATGGTTATATCAATGAATACGCTGCGGGCCGTTTATGGCGTGATGCCAAACTTTATGAAATTGGTGCAGGAACCTCTGAAATTCGCCGCATGCTGATTGGCCGCGAACTGTTCAATGAAACCAAATAATAATGATAAATAAGGACGCAGTGTATGAACCAATTACAAAGCAAGATGAATGTTCGCAGTGAGGACTTCAAAACCAACCAGCAAGCCATGCAAACCTTGGTCACAGATCTAAAACAGGTGGCTCAAAAAGTAGCATTAGGCGGTGGCGAAAATGCCCGTCAAAAGCATCTGGCGAGAGGTAAACTACTGCCACGCGATCGCATCGATCAATTGATTGATGTCGGTACTGCTTTTTTAGAAATTGGTCAATTGGCGGCCTATCAGGTGTATGAGGATGATATTCCAGCGGCAGGTGTGATTGCAGGGATTGGTCAGGTAAATGGTATAACCTGCATGATCATTGCCAACGATGCAACCGTCAAAGGTGGCACTTATTATCCCCTGACCGTGAAAAAGCATTTACGCGCACAGGAAATTGCTGAACAGAATCACTTGCCTTGTATTTATTTGGTAGATTCAGGCGGTGCGTTCTTACCTATGCAGGATGAGGTTTTCCCTGATCGTGATCACTTCGGACGTATTTTCTATAATCAGGCACGCATGTCGAGCCTAGGTATTGCCCAAATTGCTGTGGTGATGGGGAGCTGTACCGCAGGTGGTGCTTATGTACCAGCCATGTCTGATGAAACCATTATTGTCCGTAATCAAGGGACGATTTTCTTAGGTGGACCTCCTCTGGTAAAAGCTGCAACTGGCGAAGTCGTCAGTAGTGAAGACTTAGGTGGTGGTGATGTACACACACGTCTTTCAGGTGTAGCTGACCATTTGGCTGAAAATGATGAGCATGCAATTGCGATTGCACGGAATATCGTTGCGAACCTCAATAAAAAGCCAAACGACTTAAATAAACAAGTTGATGAACCATTGTTTGATGCATCGGAACTCTATGGCGTGGTGCCAAGTGATGCACGTAAACCTTTTGATGTTCGTGAAGTAATTGCACGTATTGTCGATGGTTCACGCTTTGATGAGTTTAAAGCACGCTTTGGTTCAACACTGATTACCGGTTTTGCTTCACTCTATGGGATGCCAGTCGGCATTATTGCCAATAATGGGATTTTATTTTCCGAATCTGCACAAAAAGGTGCGCACTTTATTGAGCTATGCACGCAGCGCAATATTCCATTGTTATTCCTACAAAACATTACGGGCTTTATGGTTGGCCGCCAGTATGAAAATGAAGGGATTGCAAAAAACGGCGCCAAACTGGTGATGGCAGTTGCAACTGCAAATGTACCCAAACTGACCCTGATTATTGGTGGTTCGTTTGGTGCAGGTAACTATGGGATGTGCGGCCGCGCTTATTCACCACGCTTTTTATGGACTTGGCCGAACTCTCGTATTTCAGTGATGGGTGGCGAACAAGCAGCAAGCGTACTCTCAACTTTAAAACGTGATCAGATTGAGCAAAAAGGTGCCGAGTGGTCAGCGCAACAAGAAGACGAATTTAAACAACCGATTCGTGAACAGTACGAACGCCAAGGCCATCCATACTACGCTTCTGCTCGTCTTTGGGATGACGGTGTAATCGACCCAGCTCAAACTCGCCAAGTACTTGGTTTAAGCCTTGCCGCTGCAATGAATGCCCCAATCCAGCCAACCAAATTTGGCGTATTCCGCATGTAAGAGGTGTATATGAGCTATCAATTTTTACAACTCGAACAACAAGGTCAGGTTGCCTATGTTTGGCTGAATCGCCCTGAATTGCACAATGCTTTTAATACGATAGTCATTGAAGAGCTACATGCCTGCTTTAAGCAAATCCATACACGCGATGACATTCGTGTTGTGGTTTTAGCGGGTCGTGGCAAAAGCTTTTCGGCAGGTGCCGACCTCAACTGGATGAAACAGGCAGGTCAGGCATCTTCAGCAGAAAATGAAGCAGATGCATTAAAACTTGCGCAAATGTTAGATGCACTTGCAACACTTAAACAACCGACCATTGCCCGTGTACATGGCATTGCCTTTGGTGGCGGTATGGGTTTAGCGTCAGCATGTGATATTTGCTTTGCCAGTACCGATGCCAAGTTTGCAACCTCTGAGGTTCGTTTAGGCCTAGCCCCTTCTACCATTAGTCCCTATGTAATTCGTGCAATTGGTGCAAGACAAGCTTCCCGTTACTTCTTAACTGCCGAGCGAATTTCAGCACGTGAAGCCAAACAAATCGGTTTGGCCCATGAAGTTGCAGATGCCGAAGACTTAGACAGAAAAGTTCAAGAAATTATTGATGCTCTATTACTTGGTGGCCCGCATGCTCAAGCGGCATCAAAACAACTCATTCAAATGGTGAGCAACCAGACCATGAGCAA